>VAPL010422212.1_pt1 | contig 56194 bp, 60 predicted proteins | sample 3395061 | NCBI WGS metagenome assembly VAPL01 (sample SAMN08290444, study PRJNA428436) | hydrothermal vent metagenome | isolation source: Deep-sea hydrothermal vent chimney 2 | place: Pacific Ocean: Juan De Fuca Ridge | depth 2182 m m | reverse complement strand
CTGAATAACCAAGCCTACCAAGTTTCCTCCGAAAGCGGTTCCTTCTTCCTTTGGGATGCCGGCGACGGTCCTACCGGTGAGGTGGCTGGGTTTTCGCGCGAAGAATCAGCAACAGATATTGCTGCTGAGCTTACCCAACTAATCCAAACTCAGCGGGCCTATTCGTCAAATGCCAAAGTCATTCAGACGGTTGACGAAATGCTTCAAGAGACAACGAACATAAAACGATAACGATTTCCGGGGCGGGGTAAAGGAACGTAAATGAGCATTTCTGGTTCTCTATCCAATGCAATGTCGGGGCTAAACGCTGTGTCGCGCGCCGCCGAAGTTGTATCTTCAAATGTAGCGAATTCACTGACTGAAGGATATGGTCGCCGAGAGCTGGACCTAGCCTCAAGAACGCTTGGTGGCAATGGTACGGGAGTTAAGGTGCAGGGCGTAAACCGAAGCGTCAATGATCAAATTATCTCGGAACGGCGGCTTGCCGATGCATCACTGGGCAACGCGTCAACCGCCGCCGACTTTTTTACTAAATTGGAACGTGCGCTTGGATTGCCCGACGACCCTGCATCAGTCACGGGCCGGATGGCCCAGTTTGAATCGACTTTGATTGAAGCAGCCAGCCGTCCAGATTCCGGTTCCAGATTGGGCGCAGTATTTGATGCAATGAATGGGCTGACCAACCAGATCAATTCAGCGTCCGATCAAATTCAGGTTCTGCGCCTGGAAACCGACCAATCAATAAATTTCCAGGTGAATGCGCTCAATGATGGGTTGGCCAAGATTGCTGTTCTTAACCATGATATCCATGTACAGCTTTCTGCGGGTTATGATGCCAATGCGCTGATGGATCAGCGCCAACAGATGATTGACGGGATTTCGGAAATTGTGCCCCTACGGCAAGTTCCGCGAGACAATGGTCAAATTGCGCTATTCACGCCGGGTGGCGCGATATTGCTGGACAACAATGCGGCTGTGGTTGGATTTACGCCAGTTGGGACAATTGTTCCACAGATGACGCTGGGATCAAGTGCTCTTTCTGGCCTGACAATTAACGGGCAGCCTGTACCAACAACTGCTCCGGGACCAATAGCGGGCGGGAGCTTGGCGGGGCTTTTTGCTGTCCGCGATCAGCATTCGGTTGTAGCACAGGAACGGCTTGACGCCGTAGCGCGGGATCTAATTGAACGCTTTGCAAGCCCTTCTGTTGACCCGACGCTTAACATTGGGGACGCTGGTATTTTCACCGATGCGGGCAGTCCGTTTAACCCGGTTAATGAAGTTGGTCTGTCATCTAGATTATCGGTAAATGGATTGCTTGACCCAGATGCGGGCGGCGCACTTTGGCGCCTTCGCGATGGGCTTGGCGCGGTTGTTCCTGGTGATGTTGGCAATGCTACGCAATTGCTGGCCTTGGCTGATGCCCTAAACATTAAGAAAATTCCTGCAACCGGTGGATTTATTGGCGCGGCACGCTCAGCCATCGGCCTGTCAGGGGATTTGATTTCGCTAACCAACATTGACCTACGTTCAGCTGAATCCGATATGAGCTTTGCCTCGGCACAACAAAATTCCCTAAAATTTATTGAGCTGCAAAGCGGTGTCGATACTGACCATGAGATGCAACAGCTGTTGTTAATCGAGCAGGCGTATGCCGCGAACGCCCGTGTAATTTCAACGATTGACGAAATGATCAATACATTGTTGAGGCTATAAAAAATGAACTATGTCTCAGTTGGCGATCTTGCATTTACTTATCAAAACAGACGACAAAATGTGCAGATTAAAACCGACCTTGCCAGGCTCGCACAGGAGCTGGCCAGTGGGCAAAAAAGCGATCTTTCAACAGCTACTTCGGGTGATTTTTCACCAATTGTAGGGCTTGAAAGGTCGCTAAAGGCGAATACTTCCTTTTCCACCTCTATTACCGAGGCAGGCTTGTTCACCGCAGCAATTCAAACGTCGCTTGAATTGGTTCAGACCAGCTCATCAGAACTTGGCACGTCATTGCTAACGGCCAGCAGCTCTGACAACCCGTTGATGATTCAAGTTACGACGGTGGATGCGAAAGAGAAATTCGAAGCAGTTATTTCAGCCTTCAATACGCAAGTCGCTGGTAGATATGCCTTTTCAGGTACAGCAACTGACAGAGCGGCTTTAGCGGATGCAGATACGATATTGACGGCTTTGCAATCTGCTATTGCCCCTGAAACAACGGCTGTTGGTGTCGAAGCCGCAATTGATGCCTGGTTTGACACCGTTGGTGGTGGGTTTGAAAGCCTAGGCTATACCGGATCCAACAACGCGATGGCTCCTTTTCGCCTTTCCGAATCAGATTCAGTGAATGTTGAGTTGACCGCAGCCGACGATAGCATTCGTTTGGTTCTGAAGGGGTTTGCAATGGCGGCCCTGATTGGGGAAGGCGCATTGACTGGAAGCGCAAATGAACGAACCGCCCTGGCCCGCACTTCAGGAGAACGGTTGCTGAGTGCCGATTCAACTCTGGCTGCTATTCGCGGAGAAATTGGTTCAGGCGAAGCCAGAATTGAGAATGCTGCTGCACGAAATATTGCTGAAAAGTCGTCGCTTCAAATTGTGCGATCAGAGCTTACAGCAGTGGATCCGTATCGCGCTGCAACAGAGCTTGAAGCACTGAAAACGCAACTTGAAACACTCTACACGCTGACAGTTCGAATGTCGCGGTTAACCCTTGCGGAGTATTTACGATGATACGTTTTATTGTCTGTGTGGCCATGTTCGTGTCCACTACGCTTTCTGTTGGTGCCGTCGAAATTCGCCTAAAAGATCTGGTGGAATTTGATGGTGTACGCGGAAACGATCTTGTCGGTTATGGTCTTGTGGTTGGCTTGAATGGAACAGGGGATAGCATCCGCAATGCGCCCTTCACAGAAGAGATAATGTCAAATATTTTGGAACGATTGGGCGTTAACATTACCGGCGAGCAGTTTCGTCCAAAGAATGTGGCCGCAGTTTTCGTAACCGGGACACTTCCACCATTTGCACGAGCAGGTAGTAATATAGACGTTGCTGTTTCTGCCATTGGCGATGCCAAGAGCCTGATGGGCGGAATACTGATACTTACACCCTTGAATGCAGCGGATGGTCAAATTTATGCTGTTGGCCAAGGGTCTGTAATCGCTGGTGGCTTATCGGCTCAAGGCGACGGCGCCAGCATTGTTCAGGGGGTTCCGACCTCAGGAGTCATTCCTGCAGGCGCGCGTGTCGAGCGGGAAATTGACTTTGATTTTTCGAAAATTGAATCGATCCGCCTTGCCCTTAGGACGCCGGATTTTACAACGGCTGAACGTATCGAAAAAGCTATCAATTCCTCATATGGCCGTGTCGTTTCGAGAATGTTGGATGCTGGCACAGTTGTATTGGATATTAAGGCGACAAGGGAGCTTTCGCCGGCACACGCAATTGGGCGCATTGAGAAAATCACCGTTGAACCTGAACGCAGGGCTCGGGTGATTGTTGATCAGCGTTCCGGGACAATAGTGATGGGCGAGGATGTGAGAATATCACGGGTTGCTGTTTCCCAGGGCAATCTGACTATTCGGATTCAGGAACAGCCGATAGCGGTGCAGCCAAACCCATTTTCTGACGGCGAAACGATTGTTGTCCCACGTACCACAGCAAGCATCGAAGAAGACCCAGGAACCGGTTTGGTGGAAGTAAGAGAGGGAACGTCACTTTCAGAAGTCATTGCCGGCCTGAATGCGCTTGGCGTTTCTTCCCGAGAAATGATTGACATATTGAAGAGCATTAAGGCGGCCGGCGCGCTACATGCTGAGTTTATTGTGAACTGAGCGCATTATTCAAATACCAAGTTAGCAAAAATGAGTTAGTTGAAAGAGACTACGCTAGAAGTATCCTCGAACGAGTGCCTCAGAAATCAACGTCCAGCCATCCGCTACCACAAAGAATGCAAGTTTAAAGGGAAGTGAGACGATGGCGGGTGGAACCATCATCATCCCCATAGACATCAATACCGCTGCGACAACGAGATCGATGATCAGGAATGGTAGAAATATCAGAAACCCGATTTGAAAAGCGCGCTCCATTTCACTTAGCAGGAATGAAGGCACCAGCAATGAGAGCGAAGCACCTGGTTCAAGCAGTTCGCTCGACTCAGCCCCGACTCGTAAATCCGCAAGTGTTGAAAATGTCTCAGCGTCGATGCGAGCGGCCATGAAAACTCGAAAGGGTTCCATTGATTTGTTAAACGCCGTTTCGGCGGTGATCTGACCTTCTACGAACGGACTTATTCCTAACTGCCAGGATTCTGAAAATACAGGTTCCATTACGAAGTATGTTAAGAAAAGTGCAAGGCTAACGATTAGCATATTAGGCGGAGATTGCTGCAACCCGATGGCTTGGCGAAGGATTGACAATACCGTTACCAGGAACGGGAAGCATGTGATCATTATTGCCAGACCTGGAACCAGACTAAGGACCGTGATCAGGACAAGAAGCTGGATACTGCTTAGAGTTAGTGAGCTACCGGTTCCGACGGAAAGGGAAATGTCCTGCGCCCTGGCCGGAGCCGCGGCAATTATCAAGATCAGCAAACCGAATGAGAAACACCTGAACAGTTGCAATCGCCACATGATTAGAGGCCATTTTTTAGGTCTGAAACTTCTGTAAGGCGAACGGCTAACTGGCCCGAATTTTCGCCGTCAAGTTCTTGTAGTTCGCCACGCGCAATCAACTTGTTTCCAACATACAGCTCCACGGGGTCGTCAATCCGTTGATCGAGCGTCAGGACTGAATTATTTCCAAGCTGCAATAGTTCACCAACCAATGGGTGGGCCTTACCGACCGAAATGATAACTTCAATTGGGACCTGACTAAAAATCCCTTCGGTCGCAGGGGCCGAGTTATCTGGTAGATTTGGTTTGTCGAGATTTTCATCCATGTGCAAATGCCTCTTGATTGCCGGTCTCTACAGAAGTGATGGCTTCTGAAATTCTTTGGATTGCGCTTTCAAGGTCGATATGTTTTTCGAACTTTCCTGACCGTAAAAAAACCTGACCTGGCCCGAGTGTAGTTTCCTCAACTAACTCGAGCGGAGCGGTCGTAGCATTCGCAAGTAATGGTTCTAACGCAGCCCGGTTGCAGGGTGCGACAACCACTTGGATCGGCGTTTCAGCGGCAAGTTCGGCAAGCGGTAGTATTTCTTCCAGTATTTTTTGCCCAATTGCCTGCGCGACCAGTTCCGGTAGAAGTTTGTTAACCATGGCCATAAGAAGCGGGCTGAGTGAGTGGATTACGTGGCTTTTTGCCTCATAAAATGTGAAACTAAGATCTTGCAATTTGTGCGAGAAATCGGTGCTAATCTTGTCCTGCTCTTTTCCGGCGGCGTTGACGGCATCATCCCACCCAGCCGAATAGCCCTGTTCATACGCGGCAACGCGGGCAGCCTCTACGGCTGCGGATTTAGAATTTGCCCCCTGCAATTGTAGACCCAATCCCCCATGGGATGCCGGAGTAGTTGGTTCAAATTCTTCCAGGAAAAGTAACTGTGCCATCAGACATGCTCCTCTTTTCCATCAATCCATGTACGCAGTATCTCGACCGATTCATCCTGGCGATCTGCTATCATATTTCGCAATCTCTCGACCGGATCGGGCGCAGTTGAATTTTGATGGGTACTATCGCTAGCTAGTACATTGTTTGGGACAACTTGTAGCCCGGGTGGGAGTTTCCTCTGATCGTCTATTTCGCCAGTGAGGGCGGCTGTACCAGCAGATTGGGGCACGGGCACTGCCGCCAGATTTGGCAGACCAGCCATTTCCAGCGGACTGGGCAATTCAGGAACAGGTGATTTAGTTAGAATAGGGCGAAGGACAAACAGACCAAGTATGAGAACAACGACGGCAAGAACGGAGACTTGGACAAGCCGCATTACATCCAGATTTAGTGTTTGCAGCAAAGAGGCCTGCGCAGAGCTTCCCACTGTTTCAGGAACCTGAAACTGTAGTGATTTCAGAGTAATTGTATCGCCACGATCCGCACTAAAACCGACAGCTGAAGATACTAGTTCACGAAGGGACGCCAATTCTTCTTCGCTTCGCGCGGTCCAAGTGTCAGTATTTGTATCGGGATTTGTTTCCAGCACCCCATCCACCAGTACGGCAACAGATATGCGTTTTATCGAGCCAGGGTTGCGTAAAATCTCTCGGGTAGTTGCAGAGACTTCATAGTTTGTGCTTTCATTTGATTCGGTATTTTGGCTTGAAGAACTGTTGTCTCCAACAGAACCGTCACCCTCTGGCAGGTTACTTGCAACCGTAACCGAGCCGCCGCGGGTGTTGTCCGAATTTGTAGTTCGTTCTTCTTTTTGGGAACTGATGACCACGCGGCTGTCAGGATCAAACGTATGTTCCTTTATTGCCTCACGCTCATTAGTGATTTCGACAAACACCTCTACCACAGCTTTACCGGGGCCGACGCGTGCTTCCAGTATCCGTTCCACATTCTGTTTTAGTTCCAGCGCGCGATCATTGCCATTTGCTGAACCAATTGCACCGTTTTCATCCTGAACAACCACGCCATTGCGCCCGTCAATGACGGCGACATCAATGGGTGACATACCAGCCACCGCCGATGAAACGAGGTATTTCAGTGCTTTTGCATGTGACCCTGAAATGGCCCCGGTTGTGCCGGTCACAGTTACAGATGCAGTAGGGCTTAGTGTGCGGCGAAAGGGGGTCGATGAGCTGTTTGAGATATGAACGCGTGCTACATTAAACTGTGGGCTGGCAACGATTGTACGAGCGAGTTCACCTTCTTTAGCTCGCCAATATGCGGCATCAAACATTTGCGCCGTTGTTCCGAACCCGGACAGGTTATCAAGAAGTTCATACCCCTGGCCGTTATTTGCCGGCAATCCTTCTGATGCCAAGGTCATGCGTAACTCATCGCGTTGGCTCGCGTCGACAAATATCGAATCACCGCGAATTTCGAATGAAACGCCCCGCTGTTCTAATCCATTGACGATTTCCCCGGCGCTGCTTGCATCGATGTTTGAATAAAGTAAGACTAGCGAGGGGGTCGTCGCGAGACGTGACAGACCAATGATTGCTGCAAACATTGCAATGGCCGATAACGCAACGATTGCGCGTTTACGCCCATCAATCGCAAACCAAACTGAAAGCAGCTGCTGCACATTATATCCTTTTTTAGGGCTTCTGCCCATGTCCGCTCAGGTCAGCTTTGAACTAACTGCATTAACAATCGGTTAGCCAACTTGCGGCTATAGACGTTCTTGTGGAAAAACTTTGAGGCGATATGGCTGAACAAGAAGAAACTGAGCAGGAAGAACCAAAAAAGCGATCCAAGAAGCCGCTATTGATTGGTTTTGTACTAGCAGTTCTTTTAGGCGGAGGCGGATTTTATGCCGTTTGGGCCGGGATTATTCTGGCCCCTGATGGAAATATGGAAGCCATGGAAGAAGAGCCGATGCAGCCATTGCCGGATGTTGCATTCGTTTCTGTCCAGCCCCTTGTTGTCAATATTGGCACTGGCGCGTCTGCCAAACACCTTCGATTCCACGCTCAACTGGAAGTCAGTAAAGACGCTGAGGACGAAGTTATCCAAATGCTGCCAAGGGTTGTTGATGTGTTCAACGGTTACTTACGCGCCGTAGATATTTCAGAGCTGGAAAATAAAGCAGCACTTGTTCGACTAAGGGCGCAGATGCTTCGGCGTGTTCAAATCGTTACCGGTGAGGGCCGCGTTCGCGATCTTCTCATCATGGAATTTGTAATGAACTAGGTGAATTTATGGAAACTATCGCAGACATATTGTTGATATCCGGAACATTTGCGGCGACCGCATACTGCATTGTATTATCGCGTCGACTTCGTAATTTTACGGATCTTGAAAAGGGTGTTGGTGGGGCAATCGCCGTGTTGTCGGCGCAAGTTGATGACATGACCAAAACACTTAAAGTTGCTCAAACCTCGGCAGCCGGTTCGGCAAATTCTTTGGATCACTTAACGTCTAAGGCTGAAACTGTTGCGCGGCGGTTGGAATTGCTGGTTGCCTCCATGCACGACATTCCAGAATCAAAGTGCACACCCGCAAATGTACAGGCCGAACCCGAGAATCCAGTACCTCTAGCAGAAGAACAATCGGGACCACTTTTCCTTAGTAAAAGAACCCAGGTTAAGGAAGCCGCAGAATGAAAAAACCAAAAATGCCAAATCGAAAATGGTCATCGGGGCGTGGTGCGCTGGCTATAATATCGTTTCTTTTTGTCGCCTCCGCAATCATCAGAATTGGATCCGGGTCAGGTCAGGTATTTGCGAAAGAAATAGCTGCATTGCGGTCCCAAAACGAAGAACAGATACCCCTAATCTGTGAGAATTCCGCTGAGATTGAAGAAATCTTATCAGCCTTGGCTGTGCAATCGGAATACTTGGAAAAACGTGAACGGGAACTGGGAGAACTAGAGCAAACACTGGCTGTCGCCGAAGATCGCGTCCAGGCAAACCTAACGGCACTGGTTGCGGCTGAAGAGCTACTGTCGGCTACAATCGCCCAGTCAGAGTCTGCGTCCGAAAATGATTTGGCGCGACTGACATCGGTATATGAAAACATGAAACCCAAGCAAGCGGCGGTTCTGTTCGAAGAAATGGCACCAGATTTTGCAGCTGGATTTGTTGGCCGGATGCGCCCCGATGCAGCCGCAGAAATCATGGCCGGTCTGACGCCTCAGGCCGCCTATACAATTAGCGTTATTCTTGCCGGTAGAAACGCGCTTGCTCCGACGGAATAGTTTCTCGGATTCCTTTTTTATTAACCTCGCTCGGTCAAGATAGCCCGACATTTGGAAAACTGAACCGGAGCCATAAGTGGTCGGAATAATTGGCATAGCCGTAATTTTTGTCATGGTGTTCGGCGGTTTCGTAGCTGCCGGCGGCAAGCTGGGCCCAATTATAAAAACCTTGCCTTACGAATTTACGATGATAGGAGGTGCTGCGGTTGGGGCGTTTGTTATCAGCAATGATGTTCCTGCGATAAAACAAACGATGAAAGATGTCGGAAAGGTCTTTAAAGGCCCCACTTGGAAACCGGAAGATTATCGCGATCTGCTTTGCCTTTTGTTCGAGTTAATTCGAATTGCCAGGCAAAACCCAGTCGGGCTTGAACAACATATTGAGGAGCCGGACTCGTCGTCGGTTTTTACTCGCTACTCTAAAATTCTTGAGGACAAAGAGGCCGTAGATCTGATCTGCGACACGCTGCGATCCGCTTCAATGAACTACGACGACCCGCATCAGGTTGAAGAGGTGCTGGAAAAAAGAATTGAAACACATTTTCATCACTCGCTTCATTCCAGTCATGCGCTGCAAGTTGTTTCTGACGGGTTACCTGCATTGGGGATCGTCGCCGCGGTGTTGGGTGTGATCAAGACAATGGGATCGATCGATCAACCACCGGAAATATTGGGAAAGATGATCGGTAGCGCATTGGTTGGAACATTCCTAGGTATTTTTTTAGCCTACGGTTTAGTCGGCCCGTTCGCTGCAAAAGTGAAGTCAGTGGTTGAGGATGACGGCCATTTTTACCAGCTCATTCGAGAGGTATTGGTGGCCAACCTGTACAACCATTCAACCAACATTTGTATCGAAGTTGGCCGCCAAAACACTCCGGGTCACTACCGGCCAACCTATTCAGATCTTGAAGAAGCCTTGAAAGAGCTTAAACGAGACGCTGCATGATACGGATAATTTTCTACATTTTCCTGTCCTTGTCTCCGGGAATGTTACATGCCGAAACAGTTGTGGTTCGTTCTGGGGAACATGCAGATTTTTCACGAGTTGTCTTACAATTAAGTTCACCGGTAGAATGGGTATTTGGTCGCGTAGATGGCGGATATGAGCTGCGTTCCGATGCCTATGATACAGTTTTTGATACCAGTACGGTATTTGATCTAATTCCGAAAACCAGAATTTTGGCGGTATCTTCACCCGGGCCAGGACGGCTTTTTGTCTCGGTGTCCTGCAATTGTGCAGGTGACGCTTTCGAAATTAGAAATGGCCGGATTGTTCTGGATATTAAAGATGGCCAACCTGACGAAGTGTCTCGTTTTGAAACTGTTATGCCAACTTTGGCTACTGGGTCGGGTTGGCAAAGAAACACGAAAGTTTCAGCCGCTGAATATGATAGTCAATTGTGGTCTGTAACGGGTGCTGGCACTTCACCCATTGAGCCTTCAGCACAAATCCCTGACTCACTTGATGTTCAACTGGGTTGGCCACGGGTAAATGCAATTCCAAACGCTGAAGCAAATAGGCCACCAGTTTCAACAATGCCCCTTCAACCTTCCATGGCCGAGCCTTTTAGAAACCGAGATGTACCAGGTTCAGACAGTGTCGAGAATGAAACGATCGCTATCTCTCAAGTTGCCGACAATCAATATGCACCTTTGCTACCAACCTGGCCCCGTGATTTTTTAGATCCGATCAAGAGCGAATTACTCAGCCCACCCGGCCGGTTGGCCTTGGCCAAGCAGGAATTGTTGTTGCAATTTGGCCGTGCAGCCTCGCAAGGGGTTTTAAATATTGAACATCCAGAAATCTCAATCTTACCTCAACTTTTAACGCCGTTGCCGCAGGCACCGATTGGCAAACTTCCAAAAGAGCCCCTCAATACAAATGACGACAGTTCCTCGATTGGTGCCCATCTAAGAATTGAATCGGTTTATGACCGCGATGAAATTTTAACGACGCAAATACCGGCATTGACCAACACCGGGCAATCTTGCCTGGAACAGGAGTTGTTCGAAATTTCTGAATGGGGCCCACAAAATATATTGGCGGCCCCATTTGATGATTTACGAACAAAAGTTGTTTTGGAATTCGATGAGGCAGACCCAAATGCGATTACTGATCTTACCCGGCGGTATCTTTATTTGGGGTTTGGAGCTGAGGCAAAAGCACTAGTGAGCGCCTTTAATGTTCCCATACCCGATGCTGATATTCTGGTGCAGATTGCAGAGATTGTAGATAATGGTATTGCAACAAACCCGAGCCGGCTGCTTTCCCAGCTAAACTGTACAACAGACGCTTCTATGTGGGGTATTTTGGCGGCCCAAACAATTCCTGTTGGAGAGTTAGTAGATTCAAGACCGGTCCTTAGAACATTTTCCGGGCTGCCGCCGCATCTGCGAGAGCGTATTGGACCCTGGTTGGCAGAAAGATTTTTGGAAAGTAACGATTTACAAACTGCAACGACTATTCGCAACGCAATAGAGCGGGCAATTGGTGAGAGGGGCCCAGGATTTCAGTTAATGGAAGCGCGATTAGCGGCGGCTGAGAAAGACAGCGAAGGCGCCATACTTTTGTTTGAGCAGGTCGCAATGTCAGGCGGAGCAGCCGCGCCAGATGCAATTGTTGAGTTGATCGAAGGCCGCTTAGCCCTTGGCCTGGAGATTGATCCGAAAACAGCGGCACTTGCAGATACACTGTCTGTGGAAAGTCGTGACACGGATATGGGCCGAAAGCTCTCGTATGTTACCATTCGGGCATTGGTTGGTAGCGAGCAAATCGAATTTGCTTTTGAACGAATTGAAACCGCTATTCGTAATGGGTTGATCAATTCAGCTGAAGCAGAAATGTTAAGCAATGAGGCACATCTTATGAATGCTATGAATGCATCGGATACAGAGTTTCTGATGACGGTATTTCAAAATGGAAATAGTCTTGGCTATGACTCCGATCAAGCGCGCACTGCACTCCGAAAAACTGCCTTTCGTTTACTAAGTCTTGGAATGCAGGCAAAGGTAATCCAACTGTATTCTATTGCCGGTTTTGAGAAGGGAGCCCCTGATCACCAAATAATAGCCGGTGCCTATTTGGCGCTCGGGGACCCTATAAGCGCTATAGGGCAATTGGACGGTCTGAAAGATAAAGAGTCACGCCTTTTGGTTGCGCGAGCAAAGGAAATGCAATTGGATTTTCCAGCCGCTGCACAGATATATGAAACACTTGAGATGAGCGGCGAATACAACAGTTTGGCTTGGCGGGCCGGGAACTGGCAAGCAGTGTCGCAGGGCGAAAGCGAAATACGGGCACAAGTTGCAGAGCTGGTTTTGGCCGAATTACCAGTTTTGATGCCCGACCAGCCCGAAATTCAGGATCCTGAACTGTCTGGTTTAGAAGAACCGCTCAATTCAGTAAAAATTTCTGAAAGCAAAGAATTGCTAATAAATAGCTCGGCTACGCGCCAGTTAATTGAAAGCCTACTCAATACAAATTGAGACCCCCATAATTTCGGCCGCCGGTTACCGTTCGTAAACCACCTTCCCTATATAATTTGGGAAGTTTACGTAGCAAGAATTGCGACAATTATGGCCAACTACATTCTTCACTATTTCCTCTTTGGTGTATCTATTTTTCGGGAATGTCGCCGGAAGAGTTTCGTTCTTTGGATTCCCATGTTTTTATCGGGGCCATTAGCTCTTTCACAACCAGTTTGGGGCGCCAATCAGGTTTCTGCTATTTGCGATGCTGCGGCGCTTGGCGCATCTCAAAGCACAGGTGTTCCGGTTTCGGTTCTTCGTGCGATTTCATTGACCGAGACCGGGCGTAAATCTGATGGCAAGTTTCAGCCATGGCCCTGGACCGTGAATATGGAAGGCAAAGGTGTTTGGTTTGATACGCAACAAGAAGCACGCGTATATGTTGATCAACATTATCAACGTGGTGCTCGCAGCTTTGACGTTGGATGCTTCCAACTTAACTATAAATGGCATGGTCAGGCATTTTCCTCAATTGAAGAAATGTTCGATCCTAACGCTAACGCCACCTATGCGGCAAACTTTCTTCGAGAACTTTTTGTTGAAAAAGGGAACTGGGTAGACGCGGCTGGAGCTTACCATTCTCGCACTCCAAAATACGCAAACAGGTATAAGAAACGGTTTGAACAGGTGCTTGCAAACCTTTCACCGCCCACAGCGGTAGAACCCGATAATTTGGACAAAACTGTTCCACAAAACCCTGCTGCACCAATACTAGTCCGGCTGAATAGGTTTCCGCTACTACAAGGCGGATCAACGACCAGTGCCAGTCTGGGATCACTGATGCCAGCAAGCGCAGGAATTGAGTTTCAACCACTATTTGGTGGCGGATAACGGTGCCGGGGGAATCTATGCTTAGCCGAATTTTTCAGCCAACTATCCTTTTGGCGTTGGCGCTGATGGCAATTATTGTCATGATGATCTTGCCCGTGCCGGCTTGGGTTTTAGATATAGGTTTGGCGGCGTCTTTTGCACTTGCGATACTCATGTTTACACTGACGCTCTTCATACAAAGGCCATTAGATTTTTCTGTTTTTCCTACAGTACTGCTTGCCTCACTGATGCTGCGATTATCGCTTAATGTTTCGTCAACGAAGCTGATAATCGGTCAGGGCCATAATGGTACGAATGCTGCGGGTAAGGTGATCGAAGGCTTTGCCATGTTCGTGATGGATGGCAGCGTTTTTTTGGGCCTGGTAGTTTTTGGCGTGCTATTGATCGTCAATTTTGTCGTTATTACCAAGGGTGCTACACGAATGGCGGAAGTCGGGGCACGGTTCGCTCTGGACGGCATGCCGGGCAAACAGCTTGCGATTGATAGCGATATGTCCGCCGGAGCAATTGATCACGCAGAAGCCAAAGAGCGACGAGAACGAGAACAGGCAGAGACAACATTTTTTGGCTCTTTAGATGGGGCCTCAAAATTTGTGAAGGGCGATGCCGTAGCCGGTTTATTAATCACATTGCTAAACCTGGTCATGGGCTTAATAATGGGTGTCGCTGTGCACAACATGCCGATTGGCCAGGCATTTGAAACCTACGCGATACTAACTGTTGGTGACGGGCTTGTGTCTCAGATCCCATCTGTAATTATTTCCATTGCCTCAGCATTGCTATTGTCACGCGGCGGGGCGACGGGCTCAACTGATGTAGCTCTGCTTGAGCAACTTGGCCGCTATCCGGCGGCCTTAAATGCGGTTGCTGTTCTTATGGCACTATTTGCCCTTGTCCCTGGAATGCCATTTTTTCCTTTCGTTACCGGGGCCGTAGTATTGGCCGGCTGCGCCTGGGCAATTGCAACTGCCCAAAAGAAAAATGAGGCCCTGCCACTTGCCGGCCCCGCAGACGCTACAACGCCCGATAAACCCTCGTTGGGGGATATCTTGGATCTCGACGATATCCATGTCGAGTTTGCACCTGACCTTGTGTCGATGGTCCTTGATCCTACAACTGGGTTAGAGGCCCGCATAGACAATATCCGCAGACACGTTGCAACGATGTATGGCGTTGTTTTACCTGAAATCAGGCTAACAGATAACGCGGCGTTGCCGACCGGTAATTACGTAATAATGGTTCAGGGAGTCGAACAGGCACGAGACCAGTTGGAAGCCGATAGTTCTCTAGCACTGATTTCGGATGAATTATCAGATTTACCAACGGGTAGGGATGTTAAAGAGCCTGTGTATGGCGCCGCTGCGCGTTGGATACAGGCAGCTGACCATGAAAATGCAATATTGGCGGGGGCAACATTAGTTAATCCAGCAGAGGTTCTGGCCACACATCTATTAGAGATTCTGAAAAGAAACCTGTCCCGGCTTTTGGGGCTGCGATCGTTGCGGCGATTGTTGGAAGAGATGACAAACCTTAGCGAACCAGGGCGCTCAAACGCGAACCGGCAATTGTTGGATGAACTTATCCCAGACAAAGTGCCAATAGACGTGTTGTTAGCGACATTACGTCTATTGCTGGAAGAACGTGTTTCTATCAGAAACTTGCCACTAATACTTGAATCAATTGCAGAGATGCGTCCCTCTCAAAACTCTCCCGAGACAATCTGTGAACATGTTCGCCATCGTCTTGGGTTTCAATTGGTTGCCGAGTTGCGGCGCGACGATGGCACGTTGCCACTAATTCAACTTGCACCAGAATGGGAAGAAAAATTTTCAACATATCAGCTCGACAGTGAACAGGGAGGGGATATTGCATTACCGCCAGATGAATTTAACCGGCTCGCAGATTTGATTGCCAAACGCATTGCAGAAGTTGGCGAGTCTGGCACTTATCCAGCTCTTGTTACCAGCGCAAAACGGCGAAGGTATTTACGGACATTGCTCAATGCAAAAGGCATTCCGAATTCTGTGCTTTCATTTGAGGAGGTCGGTACAGAGCCAAAACTCTCACTTGTCGGCCTGATTGCTGCTTGACTAATTTCTCAGAGCAACTGCTCGGATTTGGGGAAAACCAGCTGTTGGTTTTCTTTCTCGTCTTCATAAGGGTAGGCGCGGCAATTGCGTTGCTTCCAGTTGTTGGTGAACGCGCAATTCCGCAACGCGTACGTTTGGTGCTGGCACTTGTGTTTACGGTTATTATTGCGCCAACTGTGTTCGGTTCTTTCGATGTCAGCCAGATTTACCAGCTACGTTTGGTGAAATTCCTGATCACGGAAATCGTAGCCGGGCTTGCAATAGGACTTTCGTTACGCCTCTTTGTATTTGCACTTCAAATAGCCGGGTCAATAGCTGCCCAGTCAACATCTCTTTCACAGATTTTTGGCGGCGCTGGTGTGGATCCACAGCCAGCAATTGGGCATCTACTTGTCAGTGCCGGCTTGGCGCTTGCCGTTACATTTGGGTTGCACGTCCAAATGGCAGAATTGCTAATTTTCTCATATCAAGTGTTGGTACCAGGTAATTTTATACCCGCTAATGACCTATCTGAATGGGGTGTCAGCCAGATAGCACATGCATTCGCGCTTGCGTTCTCGCTGGCAGCGCCATTTGTTGTAGCCTCGCTTATTTATAACATTGCACTTGGCGCAATAAATCGGGCGATGCCCCAACTTATGGTTTCATTTGTCGGTGCTCCAGCAATCACCGCTGGCGGATTGATCCTGCTGTTGTTAGCGGCCCCTCTAATGCTCTCAACATGGATTGTAGCGATCAACGAATATTTAACCAACCCATTTGGAATAGCGCCATGAGTCAGTCTGACGAAGGTGACGATAAGCAATTTGAACCGACGCAAAAAAAGCTTGCTGATGCACGAAAGAAGGGGGAAATCCCCAGATCAGCAGATCTTACAACGGCTGCTGCTTATGGGGGTTTTGTTCTGGTTGCTTCGGCAGTGGGCGCGGCAATACTCAGTAAACTTGCCACAGAACTAACCGGAATATTTGGGAATGCGCCAGCGTTGGCAAAGGATGTGTTTGGAGGGGGAAATCAGGCTCAGTTGGGGGGGATAATGAAAAGTGTCGTGATCTCAGTTTTGCCATGGTTTGCTGTGCCTGCTTTTGCGGCTATTCTAGCAACAATTGTTCAGCGCTCTTTTGTAATAGCGCCGACAAAGCTTGCGCCAAAATTGAACAAGATATCAATTCTCTCTAATGCGAAAAATAAATTTGGCCGACAGGGGCTTTTTGAGTTCGCAAAAAGCTTCGTAAAACTTTTGATCTACTCAATTGTATTGGGCGTATTTTTAGTCAATCGCACACCTGACATTGTGATGACGGTGAACTTGTATCCCAGCCTGGTAGCATCGGTTCTGCTTGAAACGTCATTGTCATTCCTGGTGATAGTTTTCGTCGTTGCAACTATCGTGGGCGCTGTGGATTTTAAGTGGCAGCATGGAAATCATCTACACAAAAATAAGATGTCCCGAAAAGAAGTGACCGACGAAGCAAAACAAATGGAAGGCGATCCACATACAAAGCAGCAAAGGCGCCAAAAAGGTCAGGAAATTGCATTGAATCAGATGCTTACGGATGTACCTTCAGCAGACGTCATTATAGTAAATCCGCAGCATTTTGCTATTGCGCTAAAATGGAGCAGGGAGAAAAATTCAGCGCCAGTTTGTGTAGCCAAAGGCGTAGATGAAATCGCAGCGCGCATCAGAGAGGTGGCCAATGAAAACGGTATCCCAGTCCATCGCGATCCACCTACAGCACGCGCACTTTTTTCGTCAGTCGAACTTGGTGAGCAAATACGTCCGGAACATTTTAAGGCGGTGGCCGCTGCTATACGTTTTGCCGAAGAGATGAGTAAGAAATCCAAAGCGTTTCGGTTAAATACCTGATGCGAAAGTTGAAAGAATTTCAACGGTTGCTGCGCATGACTGAAGACTTGGAACTGTCACGACTGGCAGTTTTGATGGCCAAACAAAAGAAACTGGTAGTGGAAATTGCACAGCGCCGGGAATCAAGAACGCGAACCCAGAAAGAAACGTTTGCAACCGTCGAGTCGACTTCGATCAGTACATTTGGACTCAGTGAAAAATGGGGAATCTGGGCGGATAATGAGATTCGTGAACGAGTAGATGAATTGATGAAACTGGCTGCCATTACAGAAGAACAGAAAAGAAAGGTTCAAATTACAGCCGGGCGCGTGAGCGCATTTGAAAAAATTGTGCGAAAGAAAATTGTTCGTAAATAGCCGCCTGATTGGTACTTTCTAGATGGAGTTACCGCCAAAATCAGGAGGGCCGTCAGGTATCTTGTCTTACGATGTCTACAACCAGAACATCGGAAATAACCGGACCCAGAATAACCTGAGCGCTCTCAAATAATGCTGTCCGCAAGTGGTCCATATTGCGACTTGAAGTAAAGTTGTCGTCAAATCCCCCCGTATTTGCATGGTCAAAGAGCACTTGAAGAAAGGCATCACGGAGTTTTGGCTCATATTTATAAACCATCTCCGGCTCACCTGAGTTTAGCTCTATACTAAGAGCAATTACTACGAGTGCAGAGACGCGGCCCTCGTTTACAATTGGAACCACGAACTGGTTGTTTAGTTTTACATAACTCAAATTTTCTGAATTGGAGCTTTCAGTAGCCTGATTTAGGTGTTCTGAAGTGCCGTCTGTCAGAACACTATCGCCGCAAGGGCTTTGCTCAGCGACCACTTGGGCATCAGGACGCATCGCGATACCGCCACCGACGCCAGCCCCAAGCCCGATTACAGCAAGTAAAATTGGAAGAATTTTTCCCATTATTTGTCTTTTCCTAAAATGGTAAAACTCTGTCCAGGACACGCTGGCCATATCGCGGTTGTTGAGCCTCGGATATACCGCCGCGCCCACCATAGGATATCCGCGCCGAGGCGATTTTATCGTATGTAATTTCGTTCTGTCGAGAAATGTCCTTGGGGCGAATATACCCTGATACCAGTAGCTCTCGGATTTCAAAATTTACCCGGACTTCCTGTGATCCCTCAATTCTTAGTACACCATTTGGTAATACCTCAACGATCGTTGCCGCCACGCGCAAGGTGAGCTTTTCTTTCCTGCGGACCGAACCTTCACCGCCAGAGTTGCTCGTCGATGTTAGGGAAATTGCTGAATCCAAACTGGAACCATCTGGCAGGACCTGATTGAGACGCTGCGGTATCCCCAAAAGCGAAGGAATTGAAAGCGATTCCGAACCAGATCTCTGTCGGGATGTTGTGTTAGAGATTTCCGCCTTGTCGTCAATTTCGATCACAACTGTCAGAATATCGCCCCTTAGTATTGCACGCCGATCGCCCAGCAATGATTGTGGCCCGCCGTTCCACAAAGACGCTCTGTCTAGAATACTACCCCGGCTTACTGGGTCGGCGTAGCCTGTAGTTCTCATAGCCAGATGTTCTTGCCCCTGAGAAATTGGCGTTAAACTTGGCGGCCGGGCGGCGTTTTCAAGCTGCGAACATGCAGCGAAAAACAGAAACAGAATCGGTAATATGCGCATTTTTCCCCTATCTAAATCTATCAACAGAATGATTCCCTACAATTACTGCGCCTTCTCGGCTAACTGTCCCGGCAACTGTTTTTCGGGATGCGAGGTTCATTACCCTTAGTAGGTCACCCGGCCCGGCCCGGCCCAAAGAGCGCGCTTCGGTTGAAATCAAAAGTTCGCCCCGTATAAAAATCAAAGTTACGATCTGATTGCGCTCAATAACTGCGGCTGGACCGATGTCAGAAAGGGCAATCGGGCGACCTTCATAGAGCACCACTTTGGATTCCAGTCCGATGACGTCAGAAATATTTGCAATAGCTTCAGGGAAATCGCCGTCCAACAACACAACATCTGACCTCACAAGTATGGTCTGGCTGCGAATTGTGCGGGTTGCCACAACTGCCTCGCTAATGGCAATTTCTGGCAGCACGAGCGCCAAACAAGTAACAATACTAATAAATTTCATATCAACGAATTTGTGTAGTTGCGGAAAGCATTTGATCGGCCGCAGTAATGACTTTGGCGTTAAGTTCGTACCCGCGCTGTGCTTCGATCAATTCAGTCACTTCGCGAACCGCGTCGACGGAAGAATCTTCCAGATACCCTTGTCGGAGAGCGCCAAGCCCATCAGTTCCGGGTGTTCCAACCAGTGCTGAACCGGACGCTGCGGTTTCCAGAAAGAGGTTGCTACCAATCGCTTCCAACCCTTTTTGATTAGAAAACCCCGCCAAGGTAAATTGGCCTAATAATTCTGGTTCAACACGGTCGTTGAAATAGGCGTAAACTTCACCATCTGCATTCACAGAGATACTGCGTGCATCACTAGGAATGACGATATCTGGCACGACCCCATGGCCATCCGAAGTTACAATAAGCCCGTCGGCGGATCGTTTCAGCCCACCATCTCGGGTATATCCCGCCAGTCCGGATGGCAGCGAAACTTCGAAATACCCCTGGCCATCAATCGCAAAATCGAGGTCGCCGCCGGTTTCAGCAAGCGAACCTTGTGCAACATTCACTGTGACCGAAGACGGGCGTACGCCCAAGCCCAGTTGTACGCCTGTAGGCAAAACCGTGCCATCAGAAGCGTTGATTGTACCAGCGCGCGACATTTGCTGATAATGTAGATCGGAAAATTCCGCACGTCGGGAATTATAGCCGGTCGTGTTCATATTCGCTAAGTTGTTAGCAATAACTTCAACCCGCATTTGCTGGGCGCTCATACCGGTTGCCGCAATTTTTAAAGCACGCATCTTTTCTCCTATCTTCCGAGGGTTTGCAGGACATTGCGAATACGCTCATCCTCGTTGTCCAACAATTTCTGCCCAAGCTCGTAGGCACGTTGAACCTCGATCATTCGGGCAATTTCGCTAACGGCGTTCACATTGGAATCTTCCAAAAAACCTTGTAGGATTACGCTATCTTCGATCGGCTGAACGCCACCTTCTGCCAGAAAACTTACACCATCGTTTCTAGATAACCCTGTCCCGATGATTGGCTCATATATCCCTATTTTCGATATTGGTTGCCCGTCAACTGATAGCGTTCCGTCAACCGAAACCGATATATCACCTGCTCCAGGTGGAATAAAAATAGGCGCACCACCATTGTCGAGCAACCGCATCCCGGTATGTGTTGTAAGCTCACCTTCTGCGTTGGTTGTAAAGCTACCTGCGCGCGTCAACTGGTTGCCTTGGGGTGTTTCGATCAAAAAGAAACCGTTACCTTCAATAGCGAAATCAAAGGTACCATTTGTTTGCGTTAAAGATCCTTGGATTTGGTGGGTTAATCTGACATTCGCCGTCGCCATAGAAAGCGAGGGGTCGCCATTATTCATCGCTTGAACATGCTCCGCAAATATCAACCCTTCTTTACGAAAACCCGTTGTCGAAACATTGGCAATATTATTCGCGATTAACTGCATTTCACGTAACAGGCCAGATTGGCGCGTAAGCGTTGTGTAACCTGCATTTTCCATAGTTCAGACTCCGGCAATGAGCGGCACAATCTGCTGCGTAAAAAAGGCATTTAAGGTTTCAGTCATAAAGCCCATGGTAGCCCAAAATACCAATAGGATTGCCGCAAGTTTAGGCACGAATGTCAGTGTCATTTCTTGAATGGAAGTCAGTGCCTGAAAAAGTCCGACTGAAACTCCGGCCAGCAACGCCACCGCCAGAATTGGCGTTGACATTATTACCGCTGCCCAAAGCCCTTGCCGCAGTGTGTCGTAAAATACCATTTCATCCATTGCGTTACACCGGCATCCGTAGAATTTCCTGGTATGCTTCGACAACTTTGTTGCGAACAGTAACGGCCGCTTCTACGGCCAGCTCAGTTTGCGCCAGTGCCTGCACCAGCGAATGGGCATCTGCGCCACCCGTCATGGCTGCAATTGCCGTTTCCTCACCTGACTGCAGGGTTTTGGCAAAATCCATCGCCATATCGGCAATTCCACCATTCCCGCCCGGCTCAGGCTGGGGGGCTGTCGCCGGGCGGGTCGCTGCATATTGCTGAGCGGCATGTGAAGGTCGTATGTCCATTAAGGTCTCCTTTAGCGGCGTAGAAGTTCAAGCAGGCTTTGCGACATTTGCCGCGCCTGATCGAACATTTTGAGGTTCGCCTCATAACTGCGCTGCGCTTCGCGCGCGTCTGCAATTTCAACCACCAGATCAACATTTGATCCATCATAGTAGCCGGCTTCATCGGCTAATGGATGGCCAGGGTCGAAAATTCGAGTTAGGGCGCGCTGGTCCAGTTCGACCGGCCCGGTACGCACCATCCCTGTTTTTTGGCCATCCTGTACATCGTCCTCAAAACTTGCCGATTTACGGCGGTACCCTGGGGTGTCTGCATTGGCGATATTTTCAGAAAGAAACCGAATGCGTCCAGCCTGCGTTTTCATACCGCTGGCGGATATCGCAAGTGTTTGGAAAAGGTCGCTCATGATTTGGGATGCTCCTGTCAGCGCCGGCCAAGGCTGGTTCGAAGGATGTTCAGCGATGTTGAGTAGATTGAGAGAGCAAGCTCATGTTGGTAGCGAGTTTCGCTTGCTTTCACCATTTCAGTTTCCAGCGAAACGGAATTGCCATTTGGTGAGGTTTGGTCGTCGGTTTCGAATGATCTGAATTGAACTGCAGCGGGTAATGGAAGGTTGGAATGTTTAGCTCGCGTTACGCGAACCTGAAATCCGTCGTCCCCCGAATCATAAGTGTCTGCAAATGAAGCTATGTCTGTGGCACGGTAATCCGGTGTATCCGCATGGGCGACATTGCGGGCGATAACTGTTTGACGGGCAGCCGAATGGGATGCCAGCCCAAAGGCCATCTTGAAAATCTCTAACTTTTCGAACACCGGGGCTTCTCCCTCGACTTGCTTCAACTAAGGCTTAACCCTGATTCCTTTAAAAACAGTTTCATGATGTGAGGAGAATCAAATGTCAGGTCTAGGACTGGAATTATTAACGGCGGAAGTAGAAGCGGTAGAGCCTGTTAAATGGGTTGGGCGGGTGGTTGAGATTGGCCGCGGCTCGGTTTTGGTATCCGGTCTGTCGCAGGCGGCTGCGTTGGGCGATTTGGTGGAAATTACAACAGAAACCGGCTCCCGAAAAATGGGCGAAGTGCTCAAACTAGACGCTGGGCTGGTGACGGTTTTACCAGACGGATTTGTCGAAGGTTTGCAAATAAACGATCCTGTGACGTTGCTGGGTTCAGACGATATAGCGCCGCATGAAAGCTGGATCGGTCGGGTGATTGACCCCTACGGAAAGGCACTTGGCGGGCTGCCAATTCTGCGCGGGTCCGTTCCCAAGGCGTTGCGCGGCGCGCCGATAACCCCAACAGAACGGCGCGGACTTGGCGGTCGACTTGAAACTGGCTTAGCGGTTTTTAATACGCTTTTGCCTATAGTTCGCGGCCAAAGAATCGGGCTCTTTGCGGGATCTGGGGTTGGGAAATCGACGCTGGTGGGAAAACTGGCCATTGGTTTAGAGGCCGATCTGGTCGTATTCGCAATGATTGGCGAAAGGGGGCGTGAGCTCCGGGAGTTTGTCGAACGTATATTAGGACCCAAAGGGATGGAGCGCGCGATTATAATAGCTGCGACGTCCGATCAATCGGCGCTAACCCGACGCAGATGTGCCTGGGCGGCGATGGCGGTTGCCGAACATTTTCGCGATACCGGGCGCCATGTTTTATTCATTGCAGATTCCATAACCCGCTTTGCAGAAGCGCATCGCGAAGTCGCTTTGGCTGTGGGTGAGCCGGGGACCCTGCGGGGATATCCGCCATCCACTGCTCACATGATAATGTCTCTATGTGAACGGGCCGGGCCGGGAGCCGGTTCTGGCAGTGACATCACTGCCATTTTTAGCGTGTTGGTGGCCGGTTCTGATATGGAAGAACCTATTGCTGATATTTTACGTGGAGTGCTGGATGGACATGTTGTGCTGGATCGCCAAATCGCAGAACGTGGTCGTTTTCCGGCTATAGATCTGCTCAGATCGGTTTCGCGAGCTCTCCCCCATGCGGCAAGTGAATCTGAAAACGACTTGATCGGATTGGCCAGGAAGTGGTTGGGGATATACGACCGAAACGAGATGATGATTCAGGCCGGGCTCTATGCAAAAGGGGCAGACGATAGCATTGATGCGGCAATAGAGGCTTGGCCCAATCTGGACAATTTTATTGCTGAAAGTGAAACCAGCGATACAGCTGCGAGTTTTGAAAGACTGGCCGAGTGCCTGACCATATCAGACGCTACCGCATCAACCACCACGCAATAGTGACAAAGCAACAGCGCCGGGTGAAGTAAGGGAAGTATTAAAGCTAGATTCAGAGCGGATCAGAAATAACCGCACCAGTTTCTCTTGTGCTTCAGCTTGCGAGAACTGCCCAACCTCGCCGCCACCAAATATCCGGTCTGCACCATCCCGAAATGCCTTTAGCTGTTGGTCCAGATCGACCGTTGCAATTGACGCTGGCAATCCCAAAGCGGTTTCAAAAACGCGGCGTAGCGGCGGGTTGCCCATGACGTTAAACCAGACCCCGTCATCGGTTGTATCTATGCTCAGGATATTTTCTAAATCGCGTTCAACACTCATCGCTAACCGCATGTCTTGGTTTTGTTCACCTATTGCGACTTCAAATTGACGGTTCTGAAATGCGTCGATAATTTTATCAGGGAAATCAGACAGCTGGGTGTTGGCAACGCTAAAATCGCCAAACCCAAATGCCTTGGAAAATTCTAAATACCGTTTGTCAGATAAGCGATTTGCTAGCGCATCTGTTTCCAAAGTTCCGTCTTCAAGGATTTTTTGTACGAAAAATTTATTGCCAATATCGTCGTCCAAACCGAAGGCACCAAGCGCCACTGTTAACAACCGACGGTCCGAGACTAAGTCTTGAGCAGTTTTTATGTCGGCAATATTTTCCCGAAAATAGTCTGTATCGCGGAGTATTGCAGAAGAAGAATTGAACGCCTCCTGTTGGCTTTCCCGGGTTCGTTCAAGAAACGACCACCCGGTAAGCCCGGAAAACGGAAGAACCGGCTGAAAATTCATGGTTGGCCAGCAGCCATAAGCCGCTCTTCTCGAGGAAGTAACCCACGCAGCGCTTTTAGTGTTTGGTAAAACTGTTTTTCCAGAACCGTTTCGGTCGCCTGCGCCAGTAATTTACGGCTGTCTCTGTCAGTGAGCACTTGGCTGAGTTGTTCAATGCCCCGCAAGAGCTGCATTTTCGCGTCTGTTGCTTCCACATCCCCGGATAGGACAAGTTGTGCGATATAACAAACACGTCGCACCGGTGTGTTTACTTCTTCCGGGTGAATGGCGTCTCGAAGCCGCAAAATATTTGCGTTCGGCGTCATAATGGAGAGCCGTGTGCGACGCTCTCCATTTTCAACAACGGCACCATTGATAAGGACTCTTTCACGCGGTCCAAGTTTAAGAACGAGGCCACTCATTTTGTTTCTCCTTTTTGGCGCAACCCCTGCATAACAGCCGTGTTAATGGCGATCAGCGCGTCTGGTCCGACAACACCTGATAGAGCTTTCGATGTGTGGATCTGGGTGAATTCGGCAAGATAGAATATTTGTGCCCGCAGTTTTTGTGGTAATCCGTTGGATTGATCTGCAACATCAACCGCAAGAAGAGTCCAGAGTTGGCGGTTGTCGTGCAAGGCCTTTGCAAATTTCGGGAAGTCGTTTTTGGGGTTGGATATTTTCAACTGACGTGTAATCCGGGCGAACGTATTATATTCAGCACCTCTGTCAGTTCGAATGGGGTTAGCAGATGAAGCGTAGGCCGACTCGGCCAGGTTAGTGGCATTCACATTAAGTCCTTCCTAAGGGCTAGGGTTTCCGGGAGAGTTGAGGCGGTGAAGGGGCGCTGAAAAGCGCCCCTTACATTACCTTACCGGAAGAGAGATAGGATCGACTGTGGCGACTGGTTTGCGATTGACAGTGCCTGAACGCCCAACTGTTGTTGGACCTGAAGAGCCTGGAGCCGAGCAGATGCTTCTTCCATATCGGCATCCACCATGGTTCCGATCCCGGCCTTTAGTGCGTCGGTCAACATACCAATAAACCCAGATTGAGTTTCAATCCGACCTTGCGCTGAACCAAATTCAGCCGCGCCGTCAATTGAGTTGTTAATCAGTGTTTCGATGTTGCCCAGTGCTGCATTTGCACCCGCATTTGTCGTTACATCAATGGTATCAAGACCAAACAACCCCCCTGAAGCCGCGCCACCGGCAGCGCCAGCACGGGCAAGCGTCAGCGATGTTGCTGATTCGTTATCGATCTTCAAAGTCCAGGCACCAGCGGAATCCTGTGTTGCCTGAGTGCTGACACCAGCTATGGTACCACCATCAACGGCTGCCTTCAGACCCTTGGTAACATCTTCAAATGTTTCACCTTTTCCAGCCACATAGGTAAAGGTATTGCTTCCAACTGAGACCTGGTAGCCATCACCTTCGGTCACGTTTGCAGAGCCCGAAAATGTCAGAGATTCAGAACGTTCACCAATGGTGGCGGCAGAAGCCGTTGCACCAGTAGATGTGAGAGCGACATCTTCAAACGCGCGCACAGACGTCAATGTGACAACACCGCCTGAGGCACTGGCCGTAACACCTACGATCCCAAGGGCGTTAATGGCGCCAGAGATAGTTGCAGCACCTGCATCCTGGTCACCGGAAAGTTGTCCGGTAGAATAACTAAGTGTCGCACCGCCAACATTGATCGTAATCGCATTATCACTTAGATCGGCGTCTGTCGCGATCGTTACCGTTGCAGTATTACCGGCGTTTGTGGCAGCTGCAGCACTAAGAGTTGCGTTAGGCGAAAGATCTGTCCCGCTACCAAGAACACCTGCAGTCGTCGACAAATCCTGGCGAGAAACTGTGATGTTGCTAGCAGTAACTGAACCATCGCTTGCGCGATCCAACGACGACAGAATATTCATGTCATCCGTTCCCTTAAGCAGGTTCAGTCCGTTGAACTGGGCAGCATTAACAACCGATGTAATCTGATCACGAAGGGCCGAAATATCTGTCTGGATTTTGCTACGATCAACGTTTTCTTCCTGGGCAGCGACGATCTTGGATTTGATGTCAGTCAGAAGATTTGTGACTGTCTCAGATGCTGCGCGCGCTACGCCCACAGTAGATTCGCCCAGAGACAGGCTCTCGCTGATACCTTTAAATCCTTTCACATCAGATTCCATCACTTTTGAGATGGCCCAGATGGAAGAATTGTCTTTGGCAGAAGCAATTTTCATACCGGTCGAAATTTCACTCTGAACCTTGTTCAGGTTGGCGTTGATGCCTTTTAGAGTTTGCAGAGCAACCATCGCACTTGTATTCGTCAGAAGACTGGACATTGAATTTCCTTTAGTTGGAAGACGCGTTTTGCGCCAAATTGATTTGATCGCCCAAGGGCGTAGTGATGTCGTTCTGACGTTTACGGGAATTCAGCGTTTAGCCGACCGTGCCACCCCAATGGATGCAAGCATGAACTTGAATTTTAATAGCTAAGAGAAGGATAATTTATTCCGCGGCAATACACACCATTTTAGACGAAGTCTAAGGAAAGCCCTGTTATACCCGCCGTGTCAGGTTATGTGGGCTATGTTCACGGCTCTGACGCTGACCGGTTTCACTATAGGTTTGAAATAGGCTGCTATCTTTATTCCGCGCTAGTAATCTCGTTACCGTCCGGATGCCTTCGGATGCCGCCAATAACAATACCTGATTCCTGTCAGCCATTCGCTTAACCTGCGCAAGCCTGTCGTTAGATTTGGGGATTTCCGTCACACTGGCGAACCGTTCTTTTTCAGCCACCAACTGGCCAAGCGTGTTAAAATCACCGGCAAGAATAGCAATGCGTTCCTTGATCAGAAGTTCCTCAAGAACTTCAAAGATGTCGCGTTTCTTAAAGAGCTGCACTGTCTCGCTCCCTTAAGGATTCAAAAATTGATTGTGCTAACCCAATCCCACCCGATTTCACCATAGATTCTGCCTGGGCGTCGCGTAAGAATGAACTGAACTGCTCTTCTCCGGTGCCGCCACCGAAACTGTCACGCGTCTCACCCAAACCTGCAGATTTCAACATCTCTGATAGAAATGATGCCTCAAGTTTTTGCGCAACATCCCAAAGTTGTTGGTGCCGTTTACTTAAATTGGCGGGCAATACAGTTGCGGCAGATGAAATCTCGGACATAGAATTGCTCCAATTGAAATCAGTTTTCTGCTTATGGAGGCAAACGGTAAATATGTGGTAACTGTTTCCGGTCATTGTGCTGGCCAGTAGCGAAGAACTCGCGGATGGCACATGATACTAGAAAATAAAACCACCCTACAACCTGCTCAAACAGGCGATAAAGGGGATGCAAGTAATGGGTTTCAAGATCGTGATTCTACGGGGTTTGATCAGGTGCTTGAAGCCGAAACGAAATCTGAAGCGGCGCAAGTGAATCAAGCCGATGAAATAGGAACCGAAGAATTTCTATTGCAACAGGTGCCAGGTAAAGTTCCTGAACGTAACGGGCGACGCGCGCAATTTGGGCTGAGCCACCTTGGGGATAGCCAGAAACAAAATCTTGCGGCCAACGATGGCTCTTATCTTCCGGAAACGCGGTTGGCGGGGATAGAATCAAGTCCTCAAAAAGTTAGAGAAGGGGAAACTACAAGTGTTCGGCAGGGGGGCCAGACAACACCAGATGCCGGGAATTCAACAACCCTTATTCAGGGCAATTCTGGAAGCAGAGGAATAGATTTAGGCGAAATAAGCCCGTTACCTGCTGCCAATAAATTAGCTGTGCAGGCGCGACCGGAAACAGGTTTTAGTGAAGCCAAACTCAGGCAATCTAACCAAACGACTACAAACAGAGATGCCAAAGATCAAAACCATCAACGAGATAATTTGGCCGCGGGTACTAAAATTGATCATAAAAGTAACACCGCTTCATCTGAGAATAGTAAAACCAACGACAACACAGCAGAATTTTCCCTTGGTGATTCGCGAAATCTACTAAAGGGTAATTCGCCCGGTATATTGATCGAAACCGTTCAAATGGGCAATGTATCGGGGCTGCAAACTTCGTTAACTCAATTGTCCTCTGACTGGCAATCAGCGCCAGCTGATATCCGAGCCTTACCACAACGAACCATTCAACTAATCGCCCAGGCCGCCAGCGTTCTTCAGGACCGCCCGGTGGAGCTAACACTGAATCCCGAAGAACTGGGCCGGGTGCGAATGACTCTTCGATCAATCGATGGGGCGATGGCGGTTACAATCACAGTTGAGAGGCCAGAAACGCTGGACCTGCTCAGGCGAAATATAGACCTGCTAGGCGACCAGTTACGCGACATCGGCTACGAAAAACTTTCGTTTGAATTTGCCGGCCAAGGGAAAGAATTTAGCGATGATTCTAACGAAAATAATGACCAAAGCCCCACTTTAACCGACAGCAAATCCGATACCGAAGAAACAGACTTGCCTACACCTGCGCGAGTAGATTTCGCACCAGATGGTGGCATTGATATCAGACTTTAAAGAGGACTAATATGAACATAGATTCACTCGCAAGCACTGCTTTACTCCCCCCCCAAACCACGGAGAGCGAAGGGGCAGATAGGCAAGAAATGAGCACAGATTTTGAGACGTTTCTCAAAATGCTTACTGCACAAATGCAAAACCAAGACCCGTTGAACCCAATTGATTCGGCTGACTACGCTGTTCAGCTGGCAACATTTTCAAATGTTGAACAGCAGGTCAAAACCAATGACTTACTTACTTCCCTTGGCCAGCAGATGGGCGCCATGGGCCTAGCGCAGTTTGCGGGTTGGGTTGGTATGGAAGCGCGTGTTGCCGCACCAGCACACTTCAATGGAGCATTGGTCACTGTATTTCCCTCTGTCGCAAGTAACGCTGATTCCGCATTTCTTACGGTTAGCGACGAAAATGGTGTTGAAGTCTCACGCAGCAGTATTGAACTAACTGGCGACCCGATCGATTGGGCAGGCGTTGATAGCAATGGCCAACCTCTTTCGTCCGGGAACTACAGTTTTAATGTTGAAAGTTATTCGAATGGAAATCTGATCGATACAACACAAGCTCAGATTTACGCTCGGGTAAGTGAAGCGAAATTCTTGAATGGTGAAATGACTATTATTCTTGAGGGGGGTGTAGAAGTTAATGCAGACCAAGTTTCTGCGCTAAGGGCTGTGGAAAATTAGATACCGCAACCAATCTCAGAAAAGCGTCGCCACCCAGTATCCGGCAGCGGCAAGTGATGCTCCCAATAAAGTAAACCCAACCGGTCCTGTAACCGATCGTTTAGGTGCTGGTCGGGTTTCTCCTGACTGTCGCATAAGGGCGGCTTCAGCCAAAATTGGTAATCGGGGACCGAAGCGGGCTAACACTTTCGCTGTTTTCGCAAGATCACGCATCATGGCTTTTGGACCAATGTTTTCTTTGATGTACTGTTCAACAACTGGTTTGGCCACATCCCAAATATTGATGTCCGGATCCAATGAGCGTGCGACGCCTTCTACGACGACCATTGTACGTTGCAATAGAATTAGTTCTGTCCGGGTTTCCATACCAAATCGTTCTGTTACTTCGAACAAATAACTTAGCAGGCGTGCCATAGAGAGTTGGCTGGCGCTTGCCCCGAATATCGGCTCACCTACGGCGCGTAGCGCGCGGGCAAATTCTTCAACATCTTTGTCCGCAGGCACATAACCCGCTTCAAAATGTACTTCGGCAACGCGGCGAAAATCCCGGCGGATGAAACCGTATAAAATTTCGGCGTATACCCGACGGGTATAATCGTCGATATGGCCCATGATCCCGAAATCAATCGCGATTATGTCGCCATTTGCTGCAACCATGAGGTTGCCCTGGTGCATGTCAGCGTGGAAAAAACCGTCGCGCAATGCATGGCTTAGGAACAACTGTAAAACACGTCGCCCCAGTTCCGTACGATTGTGGCCCGCGGCGTCTAGCGCGGCTAAATCGTGGATCGCTACACCTTCAGCCCAGTCCAGCGTCATCACGCTGCGCCCCGATAATTGCCAGTCAACCTTTGGAACCTGGAAACCCGCATCATCAGCTGTATTAGCAGCAAATTCAGCAGCAGAGGATGACTCCAGACGCAAGTCCAGCTCACCTGCAACCACACCCTCAAAATGTTCGATTACATCACTGGGGCGTAGCCGACGGGATGCAGGGGACAACAATTCAATTACGGATGCAACCAGATAGAACGCATCAATATCTTTGCGAAAGGCTTGCGCAACTCTTGGGCGAAGAACTTTTACAGCGACGGTTTTTTCAGAATCAATCAAACGAGCTTTGTGGACCTGAGCAATCGAAGCGGCGGCAACTGGTTCGCTGAACTCAGAAAAAATTTTCTCAATCGGCTGGCCAAGCTCATCTTCGATAGTGGCTCTGGCGATTTCAGTAGGAAACGGGGGCAACTTATCTTGAAGAACTTGCAACTCTTTAGCCAGTTTGTCGCCGGCAAGATCAGATCGGGTCGAAAGCAGCTGTCCAAATTTTATATAGGCCGGCCCAAGGGCAGTTAATGCACGGGGAACAGGGGGTAACTCTGGGTCACCTTTGTACCCCAGCCATTTGAATGGCCACCCCAAAACCCGCGCTGCGATCCGCAAAGGAACCGGAGGATCCAGAGCGTCAAGTGCAACTTGCATCGCGCCAGTACGCTCCATCGTTGCGCCAGTGACAACCAGTCGCCAGATGTTGTGAGGTCCGCGCATTTTACAACTTCCAGCCTGAATGCAGCGCCGCCACGCCCATTGTCATGTTGCGATACTTTACCTGTTCAAATCCTGCATCCTGGATCATCGCGGCAAAAGTATCCTGATCTGGGAATTTACGAATTGATTCCACCAGATACTGGTAGCTATTGCGGTCATTGGCGATCAACTGACCCATGCGCGGGATGACGTTGAACGAATAAAGGTCATAGGCTTTTTGCATTGCCGGGTTTGGTAACTGGCTGAATTCCAGAACCATCAATCGGCCACCAGAGCGCAGAATTCGGTAGGCTTCGGACAGAGCGTCTGCGATACGGGTCACATTCCGAATGCCGAACGAAATTGTGTAAACATCAAAACTGTTATCCTCAAACGGTAGCGCCATTGCATCACCAACAATCCAGTCGAGATGGTCGGCCATTGCTTCGGCGTCGGCGCGTTTGCGACCTTCGATCAACATGCTCTCGGTCATGTCCAGCACAACGGCGTCCGCCCCCGGTGCCCGTTTCAGGAACCGAAACGCAACATCCCCCGTGCCACCCGCCACATCCAGCAACTGCTGACCAGACCGTGGCGCCAGCCAATCCATCATCGCATCCTTCCAGATACGGTGAACTCCGCCGGACATAACGTCGTTCATAACGTCATATTTGCTGGCTACGTTGCTAAACACGCCGTGGACCATTGCGGCCTTTTGATTTTCAGCCACTTCACTAAAGCCAAAATGCGTCGTATTTTCGGAACCCTGGGTCATAACAACTTGCCGCCGTTTGAAAACTCACCCTTCTTATAGGTAGCTAACGGGGCGATACAATGCGCCCTTGGATCAAAAGGGAATATTTGATGCCTGAATTACCAGAGGTCGAAACCGTCCGGCGCGGGTTGCAACCAGCGATGGAAGGTGAAGTCATCGCAAACGCCGACATCCGCCGCCCGGATTTACGCTGGCCGTTCCCCGAAAACATGGCCGAACGGTTGACCGGTAAAAAGGTTGACCGGCTTAGGCGGCGATCTAAATATATTCTCGCTGACCTTAGCTCGGGTGAAACACTGATTATTCATCTGGGTATGTCCGGGCGGATGCAGATTTCTGAGAGGGACCACCCGGAACTGGAGAAACATGACCATGTGGTGTTCGACATGGAAAACGGCGCGCGGATCACTTTTAATGATGCGCGGCGGTTTGGGGCGATGGACTTGGCAGAAACCAAAACGCTAGAAGATCATTGGCTGCTGGAAAAACTGGGGCCAGAGCCGCTCGGCAACCAGTTTGATGAAGATTATCTGCTGGAACGCCTCAAATCCCGCAACACGCCGATCAAATCCGCGCTACTGGATCAGCGAATCGTTGCAGGTCTTGGCAATATTTACGTCTGCGAAGTGCTGTACCGCACCGGAATTTCACCTGTTTGCAAGTCAGGCAAACTTTCCAGCGTCCGAGTGCGTTCATTGGTCCCAGCAATCCGCGAAGTGTTGCAAGAGGCCATTGAAGCGGGCGGGTCGTCCTTACGTGATCACCGCCAAACCAGCGGTGAACTTGGTTATTTTCAGCACAATTTTCAAGTTTACAACCGTGAAGATAAGCCCTGCGAAACTCGGGATTGCTCATGCATTATCAAGCGTATCGTTCAATCCGGACGCTCATCTTTCTACTGTCCACAATGCCAAAGATAGCTTGATCGGCCTGTCAGGGCTGGTAAGGCTTCTTTCCAGCGAAACAATTCAGGGGCGCTTTTGTGGCCTACAAAACCATCATTGTCGAAATAGCAGACGACGTCTGTCTTATCCGTCTCAACCGTCCCGACGCTTTGAATGCACTGAACTCGGAACTATTGGGCGAACTCGTAACTGCCTTGAAGGACGCCGATTCTAGCAACAAAGTCAGATGTATCGTCCTGACCGGTTCTGAAAAGGCATTTGCTGCCGGTGCAGACATTAGCGAAATGTCGCAAAAGTCTTTTGTTGAAATGTATACGCAAGATTTCTTTGGGGATGAGGCAAATGCAATAACCCGAGTTCGCAAACCAATAATTGCGGCCGTGGCCGGTTACGCGCTTGGTGGTGGATGCGAATTGGCAATGATGTGTGATTTCATTATTGCCGCTGACACCGCGAAATTTGGCCAGCCAGAAATTAACCTGGGTGTTGTTGCTGGAATCGGCGGAACACAACGCCTAACCCGCTATGTTGGCAAGTCCAAATCCATGGATATGCACCTGACAGGTCGCTTTATGGATGCAGCGGAAGCAGAAAGCTCTGGCCTTGTCAGCCGTGTGGTCCCGGCGAAAAAACTGCTGGATGAGGCAATGGCGGCGGCCCAGAAAATTGCCGAAAAATCTGCTCTGACAACGATGACTGTCAAAGAGGCCGTGAATCGCGCCTATGAGACAACTTTACAAGAAGGTCTGCTGTTCGAACGCCGTGCTTTCCACGCACTTTTCTCTACAAGCGACCAAAAAGAGGGTATGCAGGCTTTCGTGGAAAAACGCGAGCCGCAGTTTCGTGACAAGTAACTGGAAAAATACCGTAAACTCCCGTTGACTCAGGCCCAAGAGCGGCCTAGAAGCGCGACTTCAGATTTACACCCTCAAAAATGTGGGAATGATACGTATGGCCAACTCGCCACAAGCAAAAAAACGTGCACGTCAGAACGATCGCCGCGCACAAGTAAACAAAACGCGCCGCACACGCATTCGCTCCTTCCTGCGCAAGGTAGAAGAAGCGATTGCTTCCGGCAACAAAGAGGCAGCGACCGAAGCACTGCGTGTCGCACAGCCAGAATTGATGCGCGGCGTCACCAAAGGCATTTTTCACAAAAATACAGCGTCGCGTAAAATGTCGCGCCTGTCTTCGCGGGTAAAAGCCATCGCCTGACCCGGCGTCACAACAATAAAATTGACAAGGCGCGCCGGTTGGTGCGCTTTTTTCTTTTTAGGCGGTGATAAAAAAATCACGTAAAAAACATGATTCAAAGCGCTTAGGGGATTCGGCGCGAGAAAGATCAGAGTCAAGAACGAAGATCAGTTGCGCCAGCCCGTTTCACCTTGCTAGCTTACCTCAGTGATTCACGTCGTCTTGGGGGACAATTGATGAGCACGGGCACCCGTCCGAGCGTTGGGGAAGTTCTGCCAACCGACGCCTGGACAATTCTGGAAACAGACAAAAAGGCCCGGCTGATTGATGTCAGAACACAGGCAGAATGGTCTTTTGTCGGTGTTCCTGATCTTTCGGAACTTGGCCACACCTTGATTTGCATCGAGTGGGCCGAATTTCCGGGAATGTCCATAAACCCGCGTTTTGCGGACGCAGTAACAGACGCTCTTGGGGATGAGGCTCCGGGTACGCTGCTGTTTCTCTGTCGATCCGGAGTACGCTCACTCTACGCCGCTGAGGCTGCAACCGCCATCTATTCCCGATTGGGAATAGCGGTTGAATGTCTCAGCGTGAAAGAGGGGTTTGAAGGCGACCTGAATCCAAATGGGCACCGAAGTTTCCAGGGTGGCTGGAAAAATCGGGGGCTGGCCTGGCGCCAGTCTTAGGATGAAAAGAAAAAATGGGTCAAAAAAAATGACAGAAGACACCTGGGGACAAGTGCAGGATGAATTGCAAAAGACAGTTGGTAAGAACAACTATAAAAACTGGATAGAACCGCTGGAATTTTCGAACCTGAAAAACGGTGTTGCTACATTTTATGTACCGACCAATTTTATGGGCAACTGGGTTTCGCGCAATTTCGGCGATCAGATTTTGCAACAGCTGATCGAAGCAGGTGCTGATGTTTCTCGCGTGTCCTTCAACGTACCGAAAACCGCTCCGAAAAACCAGAAAACTAGAAAAACCACCCAACAAATTGCGCCCACAGCTATTGCCAAAGAAATGCCAGGCGCACCATTAGATGCCCGCTTTACCTTTGACAGCTTTGTGGTCGGCAAACCCAATGAACTGGCCCACGCCGCGGCACGTCGCGTGGCAGAAGGTGGACCTGTCGCCTTTAACCCGCTTTTCCTCTATGGTGGCGTTGGCCTTGGTAAAACCCATCTAATGCACGCCATTGCGTGGGAACTGCAAAAGCAAAGCCCTGATCTGAAGGTTGTTTATCTTTCTGCCGAACAGTTCATGTACCGTTTTGTTCAGGCCCTGCGCGAAAAGCAAATGATGGACTTCAAACAGCTTTTCCGTTCGGTTGATATATTGATGGTGGACGATGTTCAATTCATCGCCGGTAAAGAAAGCACCCAGGAAGAGTTCTTTCACACGTTCAACGCTCTTGTAGACCAGAACAAACAGATCATCATTTCCGCTGACCGCTCACCCGTTGACATCAAAGGCCTGGAAGAGCGTATCAAATCCCGCCTGCAATGTGGGCTGGTCGTTGACCTGCATCCAACAGACTATGAATTGCGTTTGGGGATATTGCAGCAAAAGATGGAAACCTATCGCCAGCAATATCAGGGCCTGGTGATCAACGAAGGTGTGCTTGAATTCCTTGCGCACCGGATTTCCACCAACGTGCGGGTACTGGAAGGCGCGCTGATGCGGCTATTCGCTTTTGCGTCACTGGTTGGCCGCGAGATCACGCTGGAACTGGCACAGGACTGTCTGGCAGACATCCTGCGTGCCTCGGATCGCAAGGTTACAGTTGAAGAAATTCAGCGCAAAGTCTCTGAACATTACAACATTCGCCTGTCCGATATCATCGGCCCGCGCCGGGTCCGCGTTATCGCGCGACCCCGTCAAGTGGCAATGTATCTGGCCAAACAACTGACAACCCGCAGCCTTCCCGAAATCGGGCGGCGTTTTGGTGGGCGGGATCATACCACCGTCATGCACGGGGTGCGCCGGATTGAAGAGCTGAAAACACTCGACAACCAGATCGCTGAAGACCTGGAATTGCTGCGCCGGGCGTTGGAAGCTTAAGAGCTTTCAAAGCTTTTTGTCAAAACTCTTCGAAGGAGTTTTGTAGCGGCAAGCCTTTGCGTTTGCGATACAATTGAAATAACCCTTGAGCCGGGCGTGGAATGGGCTACATTCGCCGCCCCGGCACATGGAAGGGTTGATTGATGAAGATCAGTATTGAACGCGGCGTATTACTCAAGGCTCTGGCCCAGGCCCAGTCGGTGGTTGAGCGGCGTAACACTATCCCAATTCTTGCAAATGTGCTGATAGAAGCCAGTGGCAATGAGGCATCGTTCCGCGCTACTGACCTGGATATTGAGGTAATCGACAAAGCCGCGGCGACGGTTGAGCGTGAAGGTGCAACCACCGTGTCTGCGGTAATGCTGCATGAAATCGTGCGCAAACTTCCCGACGGATCCCTCGTGACGCTGACAGATGACAGCGCATCGGGGCGACTGTCGGTTGAAGCCGGGCGTTCAAAATTTTCACTGGCCACGCTGCCACGCGAAGATTTTCCGGTGATGACCACAACTGAATACGATACAAATTTTTCAGCCGCTGCGCCTGTTCTGCGCCGGCTTTTTGACAAATCTAAATTTGCGATCTCAACCGAAGAAACCCGTTATTACCTGAATGGTGTTTATATGCACGTCGCTGCCGGGGAAAATGGTAATGCCCTGCGCTGTGTGGCCACCGATGGCCACCGTCTGGCGCGTATTGATGCGCCATTACCCGATGGTGCCGACGGTATGGCTGGCGTGATCGTGCCTAGAAAAACCGTGGCTGAGCTTCGCAAACTTCTGGATGATGACGATATTACAGTCGCCGTATCCGTGTCAGAAACCAAAGTGCGCTTTGCCACGCCGGAAATCACCCTGACCAGCAAAGTCATCGACGGCACATTCCCCGACTACACCCGCGTTATCCCGCAAGGAAATACCCGCCGCATGGAAGTAGACGCCGCCGAATTCGCCCGCGCAGTTGACCGGGTTGCAACGGTTTCTTCAGAACGATCCCGCGCCGTGAAATTGTCACTGACAGAGGACCGTCTGGTCCTTTCAGTAAATGCCCCTGACAGCGGTGCCGCCGAAGAAGAATTGAGCGTGGCCTACAGTGACGAAGCGTTAGAAATAGGGTTTAATGCCAAATACTTGCTGGAAATCGCCGGGCAGGTGGATCGGGAAAACGCGGTATTCCTGTTTAACTCTTCTGGTGATCCCACTTTGATGCGTGAGGGCGACGATGACAGCGCGCTGTATGTTGTTATGCCGATGCGTGTTTAAGCCTCCGGCAGAGGTTCTCAGAACAAGAAGAAGGGCCGGTAAATGACGGGCCTTGCCGTCAAAGAACTGACGGTTTCCCATTTTCGGTCGCACAAACTTGCCCGTCTGGAACTGGATAGTCGTCCGGTCGCGATTTACGGCCCAAACGGCGCTGGCAAAACAAACCTTCTCGAAGCTATTTCGCTTTTGTCCCCCGGCCGTGGTTTGCGTCGCGCAACGCTGGAAGAAATGGCCCGCAACCCAGACAGGTTGGGCTGGAAAATCACTGCAACGCTTCGAAGCTTGCACCAGATCCATGAAATTGAGACATGGGCCGAACCCAACACCCCGCGCCAGACCCGCATTGATGGCAAGTCTACCGCTCAGGTGGCATTGGGGCGCATTAGCCGTGTCCTCTGGCTGGTACCGTCTATGGATCGACTGTGGCTGGAAGGAACAGATGGACGGCGTCGATTTATGGATCGGATGGCACTGTCATTTGAACCGGCCCACGCCGACGCCGTTCTGACCTACGACAAAGCCATGCGTGAGCGTAATCGCCTGCTAAAAGACCAGATCAGTGATCCGTCCTGGTACAGCGCGCTGGAACGCCAGATGGCCACGTCAGGTGCCTTGATCCTGAAGAACCGTATCCTTGCCCTGTCACGGGTTGCGACGGCGCAAGTAGAGGCCAGCACAGCCTTTCCCACGGCAGAACTGACGCTGCTTGGCCCGGATGGCGCCGATTTTCCGACGACCGAAAGCGATCTGTTGGAAGCGTTTGCACGGGGGCGCCCCCGTGACAGGGCCGCCGCTCGTACGCTGACAGGGCCGCACCGCGCTGATCTGGGCGCGGTCTACAGTGCCAAGGGTGTCCCAGCCCGACAATGTTCAACAGGTGAGCAAAAGGCGCTGCTTATCTCGTTGATACTGGCGAACGCCCGCGCGCTCACCGATGATTTCGGCGCACCGCCCATCCTGTTGCTCGATGAAATCGCCGCTCATCTGGACGCCGAACGCCGCGCCGCACTCTATGACGAAATCTGCACGCTCGAGGCACAGGCGTTCTTGACCGGCACCGGGGCAGAGTTGTTTGGTGAGCTGAGGGGTAGGGCGCAACATCTGGAAGTCACCGAAGACAACGGCACCTCAATCATTACCGAAAAGGACATCCCATGACTCCGCAACGTGTAACCTTGATTACCCTCGGCGTGGACGATCTTGAGCGATCCGCAAAATTTTATGCAGACCTTGGTTGGAATTCGACGAGAGATCAGGAGGGCGTCGTGTTCTACCAGATCAACGGCATGGTGTTAGGTCTGTTTGGCCGGGGGCCGCTAGCCAAGGATCAGGGACGTCCGGACGCAAAACTTGGCACCGGGGCTATGACGCTGGCGCAGAATTACCGCACAACTGAGGAGGTGGACGCAGCCTATACCAAAGCCCTCAGCGTTGGTGCAACTGCTCTCAAAACACCGCAAGACGTTTTCTGGGGTGGTTATTCCGGATATTACGCTGACCCTGACGGCCATGTCTGGGAAGTTGCCCACAACCCTTTCTGGCCGCTTAACGACGATGGTTCGTTGACGTTGCAGGACTCTGAATGACCATCACTGCGTTTGAATTGCTGATTTACGCTGGTGCGCTGGCCATCCTGTTCCTGACACCTGGTCCGGTGTGGGTCGCCATCGTTGCACGCACACTGACAGGCGGCTACCGAGCCGCCTGGCCTCTGGCACTGGGAGTGGCCATCGGCGACATAGTGTGGCCATTGCTGGCGATACTGGGCATCACCTGGATTCTGTCAGTGTTCGCTGGATTCATGGCTTTCCTGCGCATCGCCGCCAGCATTATTTTTATTGTCATGGGCGCCTTGATCATCCGCAATGCTGACAAAGCAATTGCAACCGACACCCGCCTGACCCGCCCCGGAATGTGGGCTGGATTTGCCGCGGGGGTTGCGGTTATCCTGTCCAACCCCAAAGCAATCCTGTTCTACATGGGGGTGCTTCCCGGCTTCTTTGACCTGACAAAACTAACATGGCCTGACATTGCTGTAATCCTTGCCCTGTCAATGATCGTCCCGTTCCTCGGCAATGTCGCATTAGCACTTTTAGTAGAGCGTGTGCGGGTTTTAATGACCTCACCAAAGTCCCTGCGCCGGATCAGTTTGACCGCAGGCGCAATGCTTATTTTTGTTGGGCTTGTCATCCCGTTCGTGTAACCCCGAATACTGCGTCAATTGCGTGACATCCCGCCCCGGTTCTTGTATAAATCGAACCAAGTTATACAGGATTGCCCACATGGCCGAAGACAATCAGGCGCCCGAAGAATACGGCGCTGATTCTATCAAAGTTCTCAAAGGCTTAGAGGCGGTGCGCAAGCGCCCCGGCATGTATATCGGTGACACCGATGATGGCTCTGGCCTGCACCACATGGTCTATGAGGTGGTGGATAACGGCATTGACGAAACACTGGCCGGCCACGCCGACCATGTCAGCGTCACAATCCACGCCGATAGCAGTGTTTCGGTTTACGACAATGGCCGTGGCATTCCCGTGGGCATCCACGAAGAAGAAGGCGTATCCGCCGCCGAAGTCATCATGACCCAGCTGCATGCCGGCGGCAAATTTGACCAGAATTCCTATAAGGTCTCGGGTGGTCTGCACGGCGTTGGCGTGTCGGTGGTTAATGCGCTGTCCGATTATCTGGAACTGCGGATCTGGCGTGAAGGCAAAGAACATGTGGCCCGATTTGAACACGGCGACACGGTGGAACATTTGAAAGTGGTGGGCGACGCCAACGGTAAAAAAGGCACCGAGGTGAAATTCCTTGCCACGCTGGACACGTTCTCTGATCGTGATTTTGTCTTCAAAACGCTGGAAAACCGACTGCGGGAACTGGCGTTCCTGAATTCCGGTGTGCGCATCATCCTGCGCGATGAGCGCCCGGTTGAGCCGCTGGAAACCAATCTGTTTTACGATGGTGGCGTAAAGGAATTTGTGCGCTACCTTGACCGATCAAAAGTGCCGATGCTGGAGGAACCTATATTTTTCACCGGCGAAAAAGATGGCATCACCGTCGAAGTGGCAATGTGGTGGAACGACAGCTACCACGAAAACGTGCTGCCCTTCACCAACAACATCCCGCAACGCGACGGTGGCACCCACTTGGCCGGTTTTCGTGGTGCCCTGACCCGCACGATGAACCTTTATGCTGGCTCATCCGGGCTGGCCAAAAAGGAAAAGGTAAACTTCACCGGCGACGATGCCCGCGAAGGATTGACCTGTGTGTTGTCGGTAAAAGTGCCCGACCCAAAGTTTTCCAGTCAGACCAAAGACAAGTTGGTCAGCTCCGAAGTCCGCCCGGCTGTTGAGGGTCTGGTGAACGAAAAGCTGGGGGAATGGTTCGAAGAACACCCAACTGAGGCCCGGATGATTGTCGGCAAAATGGTCGAGGCCGCACTGGCGCGCGAAGCCGCGCGCAAGGCCCGGGAAATGACCCGCAAAAAATCGGCACTCGATATTGCCTCCTTGCCGGGGAAACTCGCCGATTGTCAGGAACGCGATCCGGCCAAACGTGAAATCTTTCTGGTGGAAGGGGATTCGGCTGGCGGCTCTGCCAAGCAGGGCCGTGCGCGGCTTAATCAGGCCGTACTGCCCTTGCGGGGTAAAATCCTGAATGTTGAGCGCGCCCGCTTTGACCGGATGCTCGGTTCTGCCGAGATTGGCACACTGATTACAGCCTTAGGCACAGGTATTGGGCGCGACGAATTCGACATCGGAAAACTGCGTTACCACAAGGTTGTGATTATGACCGACGCTGATGTTGATGGGGCCCACATTCGCACACTTCTGCTGACCTTCTTTTTCCGCCAGATGCCGGAATTGATCGAAGGTGGGTACCTCTATATTGCCCAGCCACCGCTTTACAAAGTGTCCCGCGGCAAGTCCGAGGTCTACCTGAAAGATCAGGGAGCGCTGGACGATCACCTGATTGAAATGGGTATTGAGGGCGCGGTTCTGCGCCTGCCGTCAGGCGAAGAAATTGCCGGGGCGGACTTGGCCCGTGTGATCGAGGGTTCACGCAATTTCAAACGCATTCTCGATGCCTTCCCAACCCATTATCCACGTCACGTTCTGGAACAGGCAGCCCTTGCCGGCGCGTTTGATCCGGGCAAGGCCGACAGCGACCTGCAAGCTGTGGCCGACGATGTCGCCAAACGGCTCGATTCAGTGGCGGTTGAATATGAAAAAGGCTGGGCCGGTCGTATCACCCAGGACCACGGCATCCGCCTGACCCGCATCCTGCGCGGTGTGGAAGAAATCCGTACTCTGGACGGTGCAGTCCTGCGCTCTGGCGAAGCACGCCGCCTGTCGCAGGTCAGTGCTGATACCCGCGATTTTTTTAGCGCCCCTGCCAGCTTGCTGCGCAAAGACCGTGGCACGCCGATACATGGGCCATCTGATCTGCTAAGAGCCATTCTTTCCGAGGGCGAGAAAGGGCTTTCATTGCAGCGTTACAAGGGGTTAGGTGAGATGAACCCGGACCAACTGTGGGAAACGACGCTGGACCCGGAGGCGCGAACTTTTCTTCAAGTTAAGATCGAAGACATGGCCGACGCCGACGACATTTTCACTAAGCTGATGGGCGACGTGGTTGAGCCGCGCCGGGAGTTTATCCAACAAAACGCGTTAAGCGTCGAGAATTTGGATTTTTGAAACTGAACCAGGTACAGCATTTTCTACGCGGTTTTAGATGTATGCAAAGCATATGCTAACAGTTTGCTTTGCGTATGGAAGTGTTGGCAAAGGGCGAACTCTACGGCTTGCTTCTCAAATCACAGACAGTAAGGAGGATGGGTTGCCACCCTCCCTACTTGGTACAGTTAGCCGCGCCGGCCAAAATCTTCGACAGTTACAACACCGTCACCATTTTTGTCGAGAAGCGCGAACCAATCGACTGAACGGGACAGGAATTCTTCCCGGCTTACAAATCCGTCACCATCAACATCATTGAAGACCATCTCCATGCCAACTGAAGCGCGCTGCTGGTTGCCTTGGTCGCTATTTCCGTTCCCTCGACCACCTTGCATACCGAATTCTAGACCTTCGTGGTCAGCGGCGCGCGCCGCGTCAAAGGCTGTGTAATCCTGTGCAGACAACATTCCGTCGTCGTTTTCGTCAAAAGTGTAAAAGATGTCACCGCGACGTTCGGTTGCTTCTTCCAACGTGACCTGACCGTCTTCGTTCATGTCCCAGCTTTCAAGAAAGTGGGCACCTGGCTGGCCGTTAGCTGCATATGCAGTGGTTCCAAGGGCAAGAGCGGCGGCGAGAATTACAATACGTTTCATGGAGCATTCCTTTTCATATTCAATTGTTCATATGTATAGAACGGCGCAACTTGCAGTTTCCGTCGGGAAATTTCCAAAAAAAATTATACAGTTAAAACAAGCAAATACTACGGCTTTCGGGCGTGGAAAATGAAACCAAGTGTGTTGAGCAGCAACTGCGCAGCCAGAATTGCTGTGGAATCTGTAGTGTCATAGGCCGGGGCGACCTCGACCAGATCAATGCCAACAATGTCATGGGAACGGGCAACACCCTGCATTAACTCCAATACTTCGTAATACAAAAACCCGCCATGGCTGGGTGTACCGGTGCCTGGCGCGATGGAGGGGCAAAACGCATCGATGTCGATCGTGATATAGAGCCGCGCTCCTTTGGGGATACGTTCAAGCACGGAATTGTTGCCAAGCTCGCGCACTTGGCGCACTGAAAGAATATCCGAACCCATAGCGCGTGCGGCTTCATATCCTTCGCGCGCAGTCGAAGATACGTTTCGGATTCCAAGTTGGGTCAGTCCGGTCACATAGGATTTTTCAGCAGCCCGGCGCATTGGGTTGCCGTGGCCGAACTTAACACCGTGACGTTCATCGACAAAATCAAGATGGGCATCGATTTGCAGAATGTGTATGTCCCCGGCCCCTTCAAAAGCATTGATACATGGAATGTTGATCGAATGGTCACCACCAATCACAACCGGCAGCGCCTTCGCTGCCAATATGGCGCGAACCCCGGTTTCGATGTTGGCGTGGCTTTGTATCGTGTCGGTATGGATTATGTCGGCGTCACCAATATCAACCATGCGAACATCTTCGCCCAGATAGGTGGCATCGTCTTCATGGTCGTATGCGCCTGCGTGACCGAAGGCAAAAAGGGTTGATGCTTCACGAACTGCACGGGGGCCAAAGCGCGCGCCAGGTCGCCACTGAGTTCCAAAGTCAAACGGTGCGCCGAATACAGCCACGTCTGCGTCGATAGCTGCCCAGTCTTCGACATAGGGCTTCTTGGCGAACGTCGAGATGCCAACAAATGGCAGATTTAGCCGACCCTGTTCGTATCCGTGTGAGCCCATAATTGTCCCCTGACGTTAGCATTTGAAACACTTTGAGTGCGGTATAGTGCTTTTGCAAGGGATTGAATGTTGCACTGGTCAGGGGGTTTGCTAAAACTGGCGACCACGCAACATCCTTGGGAGGGGATAGCCTTGCATCTCAAAACAAAACTATGGCGCCAATTGCCACCAGCGATTTTCCCCGTCTGTCTGGGTTTTATGTCTTTGGCTCTAGGATGGCGAAATGCAGCGGATGTGATGCCAGGGATTTCACAGGACATCGGTAACCTTTTGCTGGGTCTGTCCACTGGGTATTTCATCTGGTTCCTAATGATCTATTTTGCAAAAGTTGCTGCGCGCCCCTTGGTAATTCTCGACGATATGCGAACGCCTCCTGCTCGGGCGGGTATGGCTGCGGCCGCAATGAGCATGATGTTACTGGCAGCGGCGTTAATTCCTTTAAACTTAAGAGTACCCGAAGTCTGGTGGACAGGTGTTGCGATGCAAATTTTCGCTAGCGCCGTGGTGTTGTATTCGATCTGGAAAGACCCGCCCGAGGCGCGCCACTTTTCGACCTTTCAGTATCTGACGTTCGTTGGCCCGGTTGTTGGCCCAATTGCGGGTGTTCAGCTGGGCTATGCAAAAGAAAGCTTTGTGCTGATAATTGCTGCGTTGATTGCATATGTGATTGTGACCATTGGAATATTAGTGACGTTTAGGCGTGATCCACTTCCCCTGAGTTTACGCCCGTCAACAATGATATTTCTTGCGCCGGTGAGCCTTTTCGCTTTGGGTTTTGGAGCCTTGGATATGGAACTGGCATTTACGCTGTTTTATTGGGCCAGCAACCTTACCGGATTTGTGTTGTTGTTTTTCGTTCCCTGGATGTTGCGTGGTGGTTATACGCCGGTTTGGGCGGCGTTCACTTTTCCATTGGGGGCATTTATCAATGTTCAGGTTTTGGCAGTTTCTAAAGGCGAAGGGATTTGGGCGGTCTTTGGAGTATATGCCGGGCTGGCGATTGGTACGCCAGTTATACTTTATCTATCTTACCGCTCCATAATGGAGTGGGTTACCGGTGATCTGGCGGATAAGTCCCACGCTGCCGTTGCTTAAAACGCATGAAATTTGGTTAGGATCGCGCGGGGATCAACTAAAAATGATGTGCTTATTTACCTGCGTTGGTGATAAGGATGGGCCAGAGTTACACAGTTCTAATTGAGCAGGTTACAAGTGAGAAATTATTGGTTTTCGGATTTAGTGTTGCGGCTAATTGTTGTGATTGGGATTAGCGTTGCACTGCCCGCAAGCGGCGAAAACCTCGCGTTTGATAACAGCTGGAAGGAACAGGGCTTCCTACGTCTTTGGTCAAATAAATTTGAGAAAATGGGATCTCAACTGCAAGTGACATCTGACGGCACGGTCTCACTGCTGTATCGACCTGTCCCGCAGGTTGCCTGGGGATCGTCGAGCGCTAGCTGGCAATGGTCAGTAAGCGAATCGGTTGTGGCCACAGACCTGACGGTGAAAGGCGGTGACGATCGCAATCTGGCGCTGTATTTTGTGTTTGTTGATCCTGCTTCAGCGGAAAAGCTGGCCTCGCAGCCAGCGCGGCGATTGTTGCAGAATAAGAATGTGCGCTCGCTGGTCTATGTCTGGGGTGGCGATTATGCGCCGGGAACGGTGTTATTTAGCCCATATGGTCCAAACACGCTTAAAACGATTATCTCTCGCCCTGCTGGGACAGGTGAGTATTCTGAGAGCGTTAATTTGGCCGCAGATTTTGTCAGGGCATTCGGAGAGCAACCGGGGGTGTTGGTGGGAGTAGGGATCACGGCGGACAGCGACGATACGAATGGAAAAATCAGCGCAATTGTTCGTGACCTGAAAGTTTTCTAGGTGGCCTGAGCTGCGCTTGGCAGTGGCTTTTCCCTGATCAATGAAAGTACAGCGGCGGAAAACGCGCCCACGGTTACGCCGACCCACCGGACGGCAGTGTAGGTGCCAAATGGGCCGCAGAACTTGCCCCCAACCGGACGCCAAGAAAGCTGCACAGTTGGCGGGAAAAGAACACAATACCGTAGAGTTTACCCATATATCTCAGCCCATAGATGTGGGCTATTAAACCAGAGATGAGAACTGATCAGCATAGTGAAGCAGCCGACAAATTAAACGGGCGTGAATAGGCTGGTCCGGGTTGCTGAAATTGCGGGGCTCCGTTACGCCGATTTACGGTCACTCAATAGACAGGTAACGTTAATTCAGGATGTGTGAGTTGCAGCATCAGCTTTTCTTATGAGTCATCTACGATTATCTGGGTGTGATGGCAAAAGCGGTTCAGGATATTTACGCCGAGTACGTGGCGGATGGGTCGATCACGGCGGATCTGGCGCAAGAGGCGGTTCTGCCCTTGCTGGAAAACCTGCGGCAATATCTTAACAACACAGCATCAAATGGCGGGTTACTTTCCATATTCGCCAACAAACCCGAAGTTCCAAAAGGGTTGTACCTTTGGGGTGGTGTAGGTCGTGGCAAGTCAATGTTGATGGATCTGTTTGTCGACACGGTTGATGCCCCCAAACGCCGGGTGCATTTTCATGCGTTTATGCAGGAAATCCACGCCGGATTGCACGAGGCGCGTAAAACCGGTGTTGATGATGCGCTGAAACCAGTCGCTGCAGCTGTAGCGGCAGAGGTGCGGTTACTGGCGTTCGACGAAATGCAGATCAACGACATAACGGACGCAATGATAGTTGGGCGGTTGTTTGAACAACTGTTTCAGGCAGGCGTGGTGATCGTCACTACATCGAACCGCGCGCCGGATGGGCTATACAAGGACGGGCTGAACCGGCAGTTGTTTCTGCCATTCATCGAAACGCTGGAAACCCGGATGGTGGTGCATGAGCTTGTCTCCGGATCAGATTACCGTCAGGATCTGCTGTCTGGGAACCCGGTCTATTTCAGCCCGGCGGATGGTACCGCCCGCATGGAAATTGATCGGATTTGGGATGGGTTCAGCAAGGGCATTAGTGAAGAGTTGATCCTGCATGTACAGGGGCGAGAAGTTTTACTGCCGCGCTATCACAATGGTGTTGCTCGGGCGGCGTTTTGGGACCTGTGCGGCAAGCCATTAGGTGCGGCGGATTATCTGGCACTGGCCGACGTGGTTCGGGTTCTGATTTTGGAAGATGTACCGCTTTTGGGGCGGACAAATTACAATGAGGCCAAGCGGTTTGTGACGCTGATTGATGCGCTTTATGAGGCGCGTGTTCAACTGGTGATGAGCGCGGCTGACGGGCCGGAACGGTTATATCTGGAAGGTTCCGGCTCGTTTGAATTTGAACGCACTGCATCGCGTCTGCGCGAAATGCAGAGCGACGGGTGGGCGGTGAAAAGTCCGAATTAGGACCTTTCACTAAAAAATTCTGAAAGTTTTGCTTAGGCCGCAACGGGGAGCTTTGGTGCTTCCAGCCTGCTAAGGAAACCTGCCGAGCCAATTTGGATAAAATAAGCGAACATGATCGGCAGAATGAATGTGGCGCCGAATGTATCCACGCTGAAGACAGCAAGGATCAGGGCCAGTGTTATGTAACGGGTGACGATGTGCCAGAACACTGCTTTGCCAGTTGGTGAGCGGTCGGTAAGCATGATCGCCGCACCAAAAGTCACAGCGTAAAACGCTAATGTGGCCACCGCGGCGCGGATCAGGTCAGTTGCAGAGACCTGAAACAGCAGTTGCGATGTGGACAGCGAGAAAAGATAGAACACGATGCCAAGCATTGTGACCTGTGAGATCAGTTTCTGGTGCTTGCCCGAGAAGCTAACAACACCGGGCAGGAATTTGAGCGCGACGCGGCTAAGCAGGAACGGTATTACGATCAGGATCATAAACGGTGCGAAAGGCATTATTTCCTTGCCGGATGCGACGCCCTGAACATGGCTTAGGTCAACGTGGGGGAACCAGCCGTCAGCCAAGGCATGAAACTGACCAAATATAAGGGTGACTGGCAACAGCAGTGCCAGATTAAGCATGAAGATGATGAAGCCCAGTTTCACATTGGCTCCGCTTTGCTTGATCCACATCATCACCATGCCTCCGCCGGGCAGCAGTGCGAGCAGGAACAGGGCGGCGGCGATGCCCAGGTCTTGGCTGGCGTAACCGATTAACAGGGCGGCCGAGGTGAGCAGCAGGTAGTTGATCCAGAGGTTCTTGCGGATACTGGGCAGGTTTTCTTTGACAAGACTAATGTCAGAGAGCTGGAATTTGAACAAGCTTGGCGTGACGAGGAAGACCCCGGCCCCCAGGCAAACGGCGGATGAAAACTGAAAGCCGCCGGTCATGTAGCCGACGCTCAGGCCCAGGACGATGGCGATTGTGATCAGGGCGACTTGTTTCATGGGATGTTCCGCCTAAATTGCTTGCAACAATAGATTCACGAAACGCTTATATATCAATTATTGAATGTGTATCAATGGGTGGCGCGAGATTATCCGTTTTCGCGCAGCACTGCCCCTGCCAGGTAAAGTGATCCGCAGATCAGGATGCGGGCGTTTGGGTTGGTGGCATTGATGGATTGCACGGCGGAAATGACACTTGTTGAGGTTTCGGCGTTGAAACCGGATTGTATGGCAGCGGCGCAGGTTTCTTCGGCGCTTAGGGTGGCCTGTTCGCCAGGGATAGAGACAGCTTGGAGCGTGTCAGCAACTGAACGCAGCGGCTTCATGTAGCCCGTCACATCCTTGGTGTTCAGCATACCGCAGATCAGGTGGGTTGGGCGGGTTGGCAGGCGGGTCAGGGCTTCGGCCAATGCGATGCCGGCTGCGGGGTTATGACCGCCATCCAGCCAAAGTTCGGCGTTTCCGGCGGCATCAATTAATGGTCCGGTGGTTAGGCGTTGCAGGCGGGCGGGCCATGTGACGTTGGTCATTGCGGCCTCGGCCGACGCTTCGCCATATCCAAGCGCGCGCAGGGCGGCAATTGCAGCACCTGCGTTTTGGATTTGGTGCGCGCCAATCAGGTTGGGCAGCGGCAGGTCAAGCAGCCCGACTTCATCCTGATAAATCAGGCGGCCGCGTTCTTCGGATACGTGCCAGTGTTGGCCATGGACCATAAGAGGGGCGCTTAGGCGGAAGGCTTTTGCCTCGATGACGTCCAATGCTTCGTCGTTTTGCGGGCCGACGATGCAAGGAACTCCGCGTTTCAATATACCTGCTTTTTCGCCAGCGATTTCGGGCAAGGTGTCGCCGAGGTATTGTTGATGGTCGATGGAAACCGGGGTGACGATTGTTAGTGCGGGTTTATTGATGACGTTGGTGGCATCGAACTGGCCGCCGAGGCCGACCTCTAGCAACGTATAATCGGCATCGGTTTGAGAGAACGCCAGCAGGGCCGCAACAGTAGTGATTTCAAAATAGGTGATGTTGGTTTGGCCATTGGCGCGGACGCATTCATCGAGCACTTTTGTAAGGTGTGCTTCGGTGATCAGTTCACCGGCCAGTCGGATGCGTTCATGGAAACGCGCCAGATGTGGCGAGGTATAGGCGTGAACGGATTTACCAGCACCCTCCAGCCCGGCGCGGATCATGGCCTGGGTTGAACCTTTGCCATTAGTACCAGCGATGTGGATTACCGGCGGTAGCTTGCGTTCGGGGTGATCAAGGACAGCGAGCAGGTGCTGCATCCGGTCCAGTGTCAGGTCTATGATTTTCGGGTGCAGCGACATCATCCTCTCTAAGATGACGTCCGAGCTGGTATTTGTCACTTTTCGACATCCGCTTTGGGTTTTGTCTTTGTCTTAGCTGGTGCAGGCAGGTCACCTTTTACAGCTGGGCTGAGGCCCAGCAGCATCCGCGTAACGGTGATCAGTTCTTCGCGCAGGTTCTTGCGATGTGTCACGCGGTCGAGCATTCCGTGATCCAGCAAGTATTCGGCGCGCTGGAAGCCATCGGGGAGCTTTTCACCAATGGTCTGCGCAATTACCCGCGGTCCAGCAAAGCATATCAGCGCGTTTGGTTCGGCGATATGTATGTCACCAAGCATCGCGTAGGAAGCCGTTACCCCACCCGTCGTAGGGTGGGTCAGGACTACTATATACGGGAGCCCTGCTTCTTTCAGCATTTGCACGGCGACAGTAGTACGCGGCATTTGCATCAGCGACAGGATGCCTTCCTGCATCCGCGCTCCACCAGCGGCGGAAAACAAGATCAGCGGGCGTTTGGTTTTCACGGCATGTTCGGCAGCGGTGATGATGGCGTTGCCAACATACATCCCCATGGAACCGCCCATGAAAGTAAAGTCCTGCGCGACGGCGACGATCGGGGTTCGACCCATCTCGCCCTCGGCAACTAATATGGCTTCTTTTTCGCCGGTAGTCTTTTGCGCAGTTTTCAGGCGTTCAGGGTACTTTTTCTGATCGCGAAAGCTAAGCGGATCTGCAATCGGCAGGGGAATTTCTATTTCGGTAAATATCCCGCCATCAAATAAGGCCCCAAACCTGTCACGTGGTTTCAGCGCCATATGGTGGTCGCAATCATTGCAGACGTTCAGGCATTCGGCCAATTCGCGGTGAAACAACATTGATCCGCATTCCGGGCATTTTGTCCACAGATTGTCCGGAACTTCGCGCCGCGAAAACAGCGAATTTATAGTTGGACGGACGTAATTGGAAATCCAGTTCATGCGCGTTCTCGGGCCTGTTTGTTTGCTGGATCAGAAATAGGCCCGCTTTGGGGGAATTGCAATCAGCGCAGGAATAAACGGCGCAGGAAAATCCAGGCAATTAGCATAGCAACGGTATCGCCTGCGATTAGTACAGGCAACAGGTTGCCATCTGCGCCGTAGGGTGTAACGAAAAGAGCAACGCCTGTTAATTCCCCTTGAAGCGATAACAGGGCAATTGCCCAAAGGTTATTCGCAAAGTGAAAACCCCAGGCTGCACCAATGTTACCGGTGATTCGGGTAAAATCGGCTGCAATCAGGCCAAACAGGCCAACCGCTCCGATGACCAGCCAGGTATTGTCGCCCGTTGAAGATGAATCATAATGGAGAACGGCGAATCCACAGACGGGTAGCAACATCCAGATCAATGGGGAACGGAAACGTGCAGCCAGTTCCTGTTGCAGATACCCGCGAAACACCAGTTCTTCAGCCAGGGTTTGGATCAGCAGGCCGAACAAAGTGAAAGGAAGAAGCATTAGCCACTTGGAAAAGTCCAGATTTGGCAACGGGTCAAACCAAAAAGACCACACGATTAGTAGCCCTGAAAAAACGGCCATAACGACAGCGACCGAAATTGCGAAATTGTGGATTACAACAGAGCGATCCCCAAACAAAGACTGGATTGGGCGTTTATGTAGAAGACGTACCGCGAGTATGGGGCCAACAATGCCGCCGATGAAGCTGGCAAACAGAAGAAATATGCCGGTTGTTGTATTGCCCTGGCCGAGCGTCGGTAGCAATTGTGGGTCAAGGATCTGCTGTGCAACACCGAGCACCAGAAATGCAACCGCAATGTAAATAGTGACCACCAGCAACGCGCCAAGGAACAGCCTCCACATCTGGGGGTGTGCCCGAGCAGGATCGACATATGTGTCAAACTTCTGGGTAAACATTGGGTCCTGACAGAAAATGCGTACTACCAATTAGAGAGAGAAGAATTGCTTTGCGCAATCGGATTGGATGTCTTGTTAATCCGCCATAGCCGCATTATTCCCAATTGCGAACCTTAAACATAAAGGCCCCCAAAATGCTGAAGAATAAATCCGACAAGTCACACCTGCCAAGCCGCCATGTGACCGTGGGGCCTGAACGCGCACCGCATCGTTCTTATTATTACGCTATGGGATTGTCCGAGGATGAGATTGCGCTGCCACTGGTTGGCGTTGCGACCTGTTGGAATGAAGCAGCACCATGCAACATATCTTTGAACCGCCAAGCGCAGGCAGTGAAGCTGGGGGTCAAGGCGGGTGCCGGGACTCCGCGCGAGTTTACCACCATTACTGTGACCGACGGAATTGCCATGGGTCATGAAGGAATGCGGTCATCGCTGGCAAGCCGTGAAGCAATTGCGGATACGGTTGAACTGACCATGCGGGGGCATTGTTATGATGCGCTGGTCGGGCTGGCAGGGTGCGATAAATCGCTGCCGGGGATGATGATGGCGATGATCCGGCTGAATGTACCGTCGGTTTTTGTTTATGGTGGTTCAATCCTGCCGGGGCGGCTGCATGGGAAAGACGTGACCGTGCAGGATGTATTTGAGGGCGTGGGCAAGCTTCAGGCCGGTACCATGTCTGAGGAAGAATTGACCGAACTGGAAAAGGTGGCCTGCCCTTCGGCGGGAGCATGTGGGGGTCAGTTTACGGCGAACACCATGGCTTGTGTTTCAGAAGCAATTGGGCTGGCCCTGCCGAATTCGTCTGGGGCGCCAGCGCCCTATGAAAGCCGCGATCAGTATGGTGAGGCCAGCGGTGAAGCGGTGATGCGACTGTTGGAAATGAACATTCGGGCGCGCGATATTGTGACCCGCAAGTCGCTGGAAAATGCAGCACGTATTGTGGCCTGTACGGGGGGCTCAACAAACGCCGGTCTGCACTTGCCTGCGATGGCCCATGAAGCCGGGATTGATTTTGATCTGGATGATGTTTGCGATATTTTCCGGGAAACACCGTATTTTGTTGATCTGAAGCCGGGCGGTCAGTACGTGGCGAAGGATTTGTACGAAGCAGGCGGTGTTCCGGTTGTGTTGAAGGAACTGCGCAAAGCAGGGCTGATCCATGAGGATTGCATGACGGTGACAGGTCACAGCATTGGCGAGGAAATTGACCGGGTTAGCCTGGAAGCAGATGGTCGCGTAGTTTACCCGGTATCAACGCCTTTGTCAGAAACCGGTGGCGTTGTCGGGCTAAAGGGCAATCTGGCACCGGAAAGTGCGATTGTGAAAATTGCAGGAATGTCTGAGGATGAAATCGTGTTTACTGGTCCGGCGCGGGTGTTTGAGTGTGAAGAAGACGCCTTCGAGGCGGTTAAGGCGCGGACCTACAAGGCCGGTGAAGTATTGGTGATCCGCAACGAAGGCCCCGCAGGTGGGCCGGGGATGCGTGAAATGCTGGCGACCACCGCTGCGCTTTCCGGGCAAGGTATGGGTAAAAAGGTGGCGTTGATTACTGACGGGCGTTTCTCTGGGGCAACTCGGGGGTTTTGTGTCGGGCATGTGGGGCCAGAGGCAGCCCATTGCGGACCAATTGCATTACTTAAAGATGGCGACATGATTACCATTGATGCGATCAAGGGTGAGTTGTCGGTTGCAGTGAGCGACAAAGAAATGGCCGCAAGGAAAGTCGATTGGACCGGTCCTAAGGAAACTTTATATGCCAGTGGCGCACTCTGGAAATATGCACAGCTTGTAGGGCCGACCAAACAAGGGGCCGTTACCCATCCCGGAGCAAAAGCTGAGCGTCACATATATATGGACCTCTGACATCAATTTCAGCGTTATATACGCCCCGTTAGCATTCTTGCTAATATTGGCGGCCTGTGAGGGCGGGCAGGATCCGGTGTTTGCGCAAATTGCGCCGAAAAGGGTTCAGGTTGCCAATAGTAGCATCACGATAGCCGGCCCGTTCGGATACTGCGTTGACAGGTCCGCTTCTCAGGATACTCGACGAGGCGTATTTGTTCTGCTTGGAAGCTGCGCCTCAATTGCGAACGATGCCAACGCAGGAGCGCCACGCATTCCGGGAGTTTTGACTGCATCGGTATCAGGCGAAAGTAGTTCGGACATAGAGGGTTCTGTGGCCGGGCTGGAGGCATTCTTTTTGTCTGATATCGGCCGAGCGGCGCTGGCACGCAATCGAAGGGCATCTTCGGTGACGGTTTTGTCCACTCGTCAAAGCCGGAAACTGTTTATTGTACATGTGCGCGATACCAGCCCGAACCGGGCGGATGGTCTGGCCCAGGATTACTGGCGGGCATTATTTGATGTTCGGGGCCGAATTGTAACGCTGTCTGTGATTGCCTTCAAAGACAAACCGATGTCTGATGGCGCAGCTTTAGCAACACTAAAGGCTTTTGCAGCAAATGTTCAGCGAGAGAACCGACCATTGCCAGAGTTAAGAAGTAACGACAATGCGCTGTGATGTTTGCGTATACTAAACTATTAGGCTCCGTAGAGGGCTAGTAACGACGTTGGAAAGGCAGGGGCTGAGTTGGTCAGTCAGGTAAGTAAATTGATCGAAGTGTTGTTCCACAAGCGCGTATTGCGCAGATGGGGGAAGGCGCAGGCACGGGCGCATACCGAAGATTGGAATACACTTCGTAAAACCCGCACCAGAGCGCGTGAAATCCGCCGCCGCTTAAATAAAGTCCTGCATGTTGCCGACGAACGGCTGACTTTGCCGTTAATTGGGTCCAACGCGATTGAAAAGCCATTACATTCTGACTGGGCATATCGCCCGCAGTTATGGCGTGGGCCGCTAAATCCGGCTGGAATGGCAGCGATTGGTTCGAAAACCAGTATCGGTGATGAAGTAAAGCTATTCCACGACTGTAAGGTTTCCGAATTAACTGTGCGCCAAATCCGAAACTCGCGCGATGAAGATCTGGCACCATTTGGTTTGCGCATGGATGTGTTCGGGTTTGACGGTAGTTTTTTGTCTCTGGTAATCGACCTGCCTAATGCGTCAGTAGAGGGTTTAAAACGCCGCCACCTAATTCAGATGAGGCTGGTTGTGGAAATGGAGCAACCACTGGAAATATTCGCCCGTTTCAATTTCAAGCATGGACCAAATAGTGAGCAATTGGTTCGTGAACTACAGATCAAGGATGGGGAAGCAATTGTTGATTTTGATCTGGCATATTCGGAGCTGAACGAAAAGCGGATTGAGCGGGCATGGGTCGACTTGATTTTCGAAAGCCCGCTAATGAACCAGATTGTTTTGCGTGATGTAACATTTTCCCGTCGCCCGCGGGCTGAAATTTAGAGGCTAAGAGAACAGATGTCGGATTACACTATTACCAAGACGCGATTTTTTGCCGGCGTTTGGGAAGGCGTGGTTACAGGTGGTAGCAATCTGGATTCTATGCCTGAAATTGAAGTGAGTCATCTTGGTCAGTCAATAGCTCAGGAACTAACCGCAAACCCCGATAAGAAGAGAGTTTGGGATATGCGAATACCTGTTGATCCGTCATTGTTGTCCGATGGTGTGCAGGTGTTTTTGATTAGCAATAAGGAAACCGGTGAAAATCTGGGTTCCTTTACCATTATTACGGGCGAGCCACTTGAAGACGATATTCGCGCAGAGACCGAGCTGTTGCGTGCCGAGCTGGACATGCTGAAGCGGGCGTTTCGGCGACATTGCTTGGAAACGTCTGCGACCAAAATCTAACGGAAAATTTGCCAGCGAAGCGAAAAGTTTAGTTGATTGTCGATATGGGAGAAAGAAATGTCAGCCTATTCACATATGTTGGCGCCGCTGGACCTGGGGTTTACGACGCTTAAGAACAGGGTGCTGATGGGATCAATGCACACTGGGCTGGAAGAGACCAAAGACTGGAACCGTGTTGCCGAATTCTATGCAGAGCGTGCCCGTGGTGATGTTGGTCTGATTGTAACGGGTGGAATGGCCCCCAACATTGAAGGTGGCGTATTTCCAGGCGCGGCTGGGCTGTTTAACAATGAAGATGTCACTAACCACCAGACCGTTACAGGTCGGGTGCATGAGGCAGGCGGCAAGATTGCGATGCAGATACTGCATGCCGGTCGATATTCTTATGGGCCAAAATGCGTTGCTCCCTCGGCCATCAAGTCTCCAATCTCACCGTTCCAACCTGAAGAGCTGGATGAAGCTGGAATTGAGAAACAGATCGCTGACATTGTCACAGCAGCCGCGCGCGCGCGCGAGGCCGGATACGATGGTGTAGAGGTTATGGGCTCGGAAGGGTATTTCCTGAATCAGTTTTTGGTGACCCATACCAACAAGCGAACCGACAGGTGGGGCGGGTCTTATGAAAACCGGATGCGGTTGCCGATTGAAGTAGTGCGCAGGGTACGAGGAGCGGTAGGTGAAGATTTCATACTGATTTACCGCTTGTCGATGATCGATCTGGTGTCGGAAGGGTCAACCTGGGAAGAAGTCGTACAACTGGCTAAGGCAATTGAGGCCGCAGGGGCGACGATTATCAATACCGGCATTGGCTGGCATGAGGCACGCATCCCGACAATAGCAACATCCGTTCCGCGCCGGGCTTTTAGCTGGGTAACAAAAAAACTTATGGGGCAGGTGTCGATCCCGATAATCACTTCAAACCGGATCAATTCACCGGAGGTTGCCGAGGCCGTTCTGGCCGAAGGTTGTGCGGATATGGTTTCAATGGCGCGCCCGTTTCTGGCAGATCCACACTTTGTTAAGAAAGCAGCAGCCGGGCGCGGGAAAGAAATAACGCCTTGCATCGCCTGTAATCAGGCCTGTCTTGACCACACCTTTAGCGGTAAGATTTCGACCTGTCTGGTTAACCCCCGCGCCTGTTTTGAGACAGAGCTGGTTTTTACGCCTGCTGCTAAGAAAAAGACAGTGGCAGTTGTAGGCGCAGGTCCTGCGGGGCTTTCGGCGG
>VAPL010583590.1_pt1 | contig 56628 bp, 58 predicted proteins | sample 3395061 | NCBI WGS metagenome assembly VAPL01 (sample SAMN08290444, study PRJNA428436) | hydrothermal vent metagenome | isolation source: Deep-sea hydrothermal vent chimney 2 | place: Pacific Ocean: Juan De Fuca Ridge | depth 2182 m m | reverse complement strand
CGTTAAACGAGACATAACACCTTGATTAATTTCATAGGCCAAAACACGTACACTATTGCGTATCTCTACATCAGGAATAGGTTCCAACGGTGCTACATCTTGTAATATCACTAATACAAGGTTATCAATAACGGCAAGGTCAAAACAATCAGTCGGCGGGTTAACCACAACTCGAGTAATATTTCCTTCGCCAGTTGATGCCTGCAAACTTATATCCCGAAAATCCAGGCTGCGGGGATACGGTGGTGAGCCACTAAATAATGAAGTAAATCGATCCCGATCAACTTCAACAGTTCCGGAAAATGCCTGAACCGTATAGGGACGTAAATGTCGATTAATTACACGCATTCTGACTTCACGTACTTCCATGACGGGGTTAAGTGTTATTTCAAGAGGAGCACAACTTAATCTCGAAGGCAATGGATCGGGGCGACCAGAAGAACGACCTTGCTGTAACAGCTGGTTACGAAAATCACGTTCTATTGTTGGTCGACTCGGGAAGAGCACCCCCATACGAGCGTATAGATTGGTCGCTTCCGCACCAGAAACCGAAGCGGGATTGTTACTTGATTCAAAATTAATGGAAAGCGTTAAATTTGTAGCAAGCACCTTCGATGCAAATAACATACAAATAATTATTCCAGCCCATACAACCCTATAAGATTTAATCGCAATATTCATATTCCCTTTCCTGATTATTAAAATTAACGTCTCTGTTTTAGTGACTTTATTAATTGTTACATAATATGAAACAGGTTAACGAATAAAAAACTACAAACTAAATGTGAAATATCACCAATTAAATAGTTTGTAAAGGCTAAAACAATACGAGATATTTAAAGACAATAATGTTCAGGTAGGAAATAGTTAATTACTATGATTGGCATTAATCTTTTTAATGTTAATACCTTGATTAGAAAATGATACTATTTTAATTTATTATTGTTAAGCTTTATCGATTGCAAATGCAATAACATCAGATATTGATTCTACACCTACAGCAAGCATTACCAACCGGTCAAAGCCTAATGCAACACCCGATACCATTGGCAGCCCGGATTCCAAAGCAGTAATTAAATTTGCATCCAGCGGAATGGTTTGCTGACCAGCTTGTTGTCTTACACGGTTTTCTTTTTCAAAACGTTGCTGCTGCTCATCAGCATCGAGTAATTCCTGATATCCATTGGCCAGCTCTATACCATTTATATACAACTCGAAACGTTCGGCAACGTTAATAACACCCTGTCTTATTTTTGCTAATGCGGCCTGACTTGTGGGGTAATCGTAAATAAAAACCGGTACGTTGTTTGGCAAATTGGGTTGAATAATATGAGTCAGCAATAAATCAAGTAAGGCATCGTTACTTAAATTATTCGTTGAGTGATATAACTTAATAGCATGTTGTTGTATACAGGTAAGAAGTTTTTCTTTATTGGCGTTATGGGGGTTAAGATCAACATATTTTTCAAAAACTTCTTGATATGAAAAATATAGAGTTTCGTCTAAATTAAGTTTATCTTTTAGCAAAAGCCGCACTAGCTCATCAAGCTGTTGCATTAATTCACGATAGTTCAGCCCCGGTTGATACCATTCAATCATTGTAAATTCAGGGTTGTGGTTTCGACCAGCCTCACCCTGACGAAAAACTTTACATATCTGGTATATCGCACCCGAACCAGATGCAAGCAAACGCTTCATCGGGAATTCAGGTGAAGTATGTAGGTAGTATTGCTGATGATGGTATTGCGTTGTAAAACTTTCGATATTTGGATCAGGAGTTGTTGACAAGGACAGTGTAGGCGTATCAACTTCCAGAGTATTTTTTTTCTGAAAAAAATGCCGGGCTGAATTAAGTAGCGCTGCCCGGCATTTTAATATTTCAAGCGTTGTGTTTGGTTTCCACTGACTCACAACAATTACTCCAGGCCATCATTCTGGTTCATGTGAGAATAACGATTTGTATTTAATCCTTAACCCGACCAACATACTCACAGGTACGCGTATCAACTTTAATTTTCTCACCCTGATCGATAAACAAAGGCACCCGAACAACAGCGCCGGTATTACAAATTGCAGGCTTACCACCGCCACCGGAGGTATCACCTCGTACACCAGGATCGGTTTCAGTTACGGTGAGTACCACGTGATTCGGCGCAGCTACCGCAATAGGGTTACCGTTCCAGAGGGTCACGGTATAAGAGTCTTGTTCAACAAGCCATTTCATGGCATCACCGACGGCGGTTTCATCAGCGGATACCTGCTCAAACGTTTCGGAATCCATAAAGGTCCAGGTATCACCGTCGGTATAGGAATATTCCATTTCAGTTTCGAGCACATCGGCGGCTTCAACCGATTCACCTGACTTAAAAGTCCGTTCCAGCACCCGCCCGGTTTTTAAATTACGAATTTTAACCCGATTAAAAGCCTGACCTTTGCCGGGCTTTACAAATTCATTTTCGATAATGCTGCAGGGGTCGTTATCCAGCATTATTTTTAATCCGCTACGAAATTCATTGGTACTATAGTTAGCCATGTGTCATCCTGCTAAAATTTCAAAATTCTAATAATATAACCGCTATGATAACCCGAATCGAAGCCTTAATCGAACCTATAATGGAAACCAATAACGGCTCGCTAGCGGATCCCATCGGCGAAATCCCGACTGACGAAGCACCACCATGGCAGCAACAACTCGCTGACGCGATTACCAGCCCGGCTGAATTATTTCGGCTACTCAATTTACCGGAGCACTATCTGGAAGCCGCTAAACGTGCCAGCCAGCTTTTCCCGTTAAAAGTAACCCATAGTTATCTGTCTCGAATAAAAAAAGGCGATATACACGACCCCTTACTTCGACAGGTATTACCGCTTATTGACGAGCTCGAAGAAGACCCTGCGTACTCTGTCGACCCGGTCGGTGATATCAGCTCAACCGTGGTTGCTGGCCTGCTGCATAAATACAATTCACGCGTTTTATTGATGCCAACCTCGGTCTGCGGAATACACTGCCGTTACTGTTTCCGACGCCACTACCCCTATTCTGAGCATAAAACGTCAAATAGCTGGCAACAGGCGATAGATTACACCCGTAAAGACAGTTCTATTCACGAGGTGATTTTAAGCGGTGGCGACCCGTTAAGCCTGAGCAATAACAAGCTGTTCCGGCTACTCGACTTGCTTGAGAAAATCCCACACCTGCAGCGAATTCGCTTTCACAGCCGCTATCCAGTTATTTTGCCCAGCAGAATTAATCCGGAACTAAGTGATTACTTACAACATCACCGTTGTAAGATAGTAATGGTGCTGCATTGCAATCACCCGAACGAACTGGACAAATCGGTCCTCCAGGCGCTACAACGCCTGAAAAATAGCGGTATTAGCCTGCTAAACCAGAGCGTCTTGCTTAAAAACATCAATGATGATGTCAGCGTCTTACGCAGCCTGAGTGAGCGTTTATTTGAATACGGAGTACAACCCTACTACCTTCACCAACTCGATAAAGTACAAGGGGCGCAACATTTTGCTGTCTCGGACGAAGCCGCAAAATCCATCCTACAGGCACTTCGAAACCAGGTTTCAGGCTACCTCGTCCCCCAACTCGTCAGAGAAAATAAGGGGGACTTAGCCAAACAACCGCTTATTTTGGGTTAACCCATGTGGTTAAATATCACCCATATGGGTTAATGGCACCCATATTGCTTCAATTTAAGCAGTTCTAGACTAAGATAAGTCAAGTAATTGTGTCATAATTCGGAATATTAAAAGAAAATAATAAGAACTTAGCCGCTATTTGATACATGTTGTAGATTGAATGAGGAAAACCCCGTGAGCAAATTGCTCGGCCTAGCCGTAACAGACCGACAAAAACCATCTAAAGGCGCCTTTAATATTCGTCCAAAGAAGGTGGAAAAATGGCTTTCTGAACTTCCTCGAGCAAACGTCGGTGAAACTGCAAAGTTGGTATTTCATACCTTGGTTGAAACCAACCGATTAATCTACTCCCACAAAGAACGCGCACGATTTTTGGAAGAATTACGTCCAACAACTCAATTTGTTACCTCCGCCATGCGTAAACATTTTGTTGGCACAAGCTTCCCATTGCCAAAAAAGAGTCAAAAAGTAGCCGCCGCCACACGTGAAATATACTTACAACTTGCCCAAGGTTATATTATTTGTATCGACGATTTACTACAATCGAGTATTTTATTCACTGATAAAAAATCACTCACCACATTAGTACATCGTGCAATATCCTGCCTGGGGCGAGTTTTATTAACGTCGTATCAGGTTTATTCACCCTATCCTGACAAAATTTGGTTAAAACTAAACAAACTTTATGCTTATGCCGAAGAACAGAAGCTCTTACGCGCTGAGGTTTTCGATAGCCAACGCATGTTTGTTAAAAAATCGACCATTACAGAAGAATACAACCGTATACTGCTTTTATCCCTCGCCTCACCTTATCGTTTACGCCAGGGTGAAGTGAACAAGGTACACAACTCACTTGAACGTTGGACATTACAGAGCAGACTCTTACAAATTGTTCCAGACAAAATTGTGCAAGGTTATTTTGCCATTAACCTTAAAGCCGATTCACCACCACTGAATATTGCTTTAGTCAACCAGAATGCTAATCCGTCGGATTGTCGCACGCTCGATACAGAAAACCTGGCCAGTACTATTCGCGACGAAATTCAAAATACACAAGATGCTGCACAAACAACCATTACCGGTATTGAAATGGCCTCACCGGACTTATCACATGATTTAATGCGTCGCTTACTCACTGCTTGGGCCGTTATCGCCAAAAGAAATTTCCCTCGCACAGAAAAACATGAGCGGGTACTGGTTGCGGTGGGCTTAAGTGCCTCACACCAAATCATTTGTGACTCCGCAAGACGCCGTTCTCCGCAAGCTAAAAGTCGTGCTAAAGACCCAACCAACCACCCCTTTACCGGAAAATCACACTACGACACAGCTGAAGTGCAAAATATTAATACCAAGCAACCTGATGTATGGGATCTTGTCTACCCAACCAATATATCGGGTTATACGCCCCTAGATGCCGACAAAATATCCAAGACAGTTAACAAACGCAGTAAAGGAAAAGACGAGCTACTTTACCATGCTGAAAGCTGGGCAATTTTAAATGAAAGCGCCAGTGGTTATTGTATAAGAAATAAAGATCACCGCGAAACCACCGTTCAAGTAGGTGAATTAATGAGTATTCGCCGCAGTGGGGATGGTCACACCTGGAAGTGGGGCGTAGGCGTTATCCGCTGGATGAAATACAGTGATGAGACCGGCATCACACTTGGGGTTGAAATGCTAACCCCGGACGCCGCTGCCGTCGGTATAAAAGCTATCTCAGATGATGCAGATATCGAATACCAACGCAGCTTAATGCTGCCGCAACTCAACGCGATTAACCAGCCCAGCACCATCATTACTAATCCCGTTCCCTTTCGAGTCGGAAATCAATTGAAAATGAAAATTGTCGGTAAGGAAATGAACATAAAACTCAGTAAACAGTTGCAAAATACCGGCCTTATTGCCCAGTTTCAGTATGAAATACTCGATTCAAAACGACCTGAAGATGACCCATGGGAAAAAGAAGCTGACTTTAATCAAGTCTGGTCAATTATATAAAGAATGGGTTTATCCTGCGAACCTAAGCATAGTATACTTCGACAAAACAATAACCACCCTGGCTCGGCATTGAAAGAAGGAAACCATCTTTGAGCAGCGATAATCTACTACGCCTTTTAACTATCTTTGACGTCTCTGAAGAAGCTGAAGTACTCATCAACTCACTTCGGAATGCCGGCTTTATCGTACGTGATGTTCGCGTAGAAGACGACGAGGATATGCTAAAGGCGTTGGAAGACAACCCCATTGATATTATTCTCAGCAAACATACTACCCCTATTTTCAGTGCAGCCGATGCAGCTAAAATTATTAGTAAATCTGGCCGCGACCTGCCTTTAATCGTTATTACTCCTCAGCACGATGACGCCCTTATTCTGGAATGCATGAAATTTGGTGCGCGTGATGTGATCAGTTTTGAGAATAATCAATACCTGCGTCACGTACTTACTCGTGAACTACGTGACTTAAAAGAACGTCGCGCACACCGTCGCTGTGAAAAAATGTTACATGAAACTGAAAAGCGCTCGCGTTCACTTATCGACAGCTCTCGAGATGCCATAGCCTATGTACATGAAGGCATGCACATTTACGTTAACAATGCCTACCTGATGATGTTTGGCTATGAAGACCTTGACGACGTTGAAGGTATGCCTATTCTCGATATGGTAAGCCAGAACGATCATATTCAATTAAAAGAATTTTTACGCGCCTACTCCAAATCTCAACTTGACGATGATACGCTGCAATTACATGGTCAGCATACGGATGGCTCACCCTTTGAAATTACAATGGAATTTTCACCTGCAAGTATGGAAGGTGAGTCTTGCACACAAATTATTATTCGCGACCAATCCGATAGCAAAGAACTTGAAGAAAAACTTAGCGTCCTGAGTAAACAGGATTTAATCACCGGCCTATATAATAAAACGTATCTTATAGAACAACTTGATAAATTTATTTCTACAGCACTTGAAGGCCATGCACGCGGTGCCCTGCTTTATATTGCGTTAGACAGCTATGAAACTTTAAAAAACGAATTTGGCATTGCCGGACTCGACATGTTATTTGTTGATCTGGCTAATTTATTAAAAGATAAATTAGAGCCCTTAGGTATATTTGCTAGAATGGAAGGCACCGCTTTTTGCTTACTGATTAAAAATGCCGATAGCACGCAAACTGAAAAATATGCTGAAGCTATCTGTAATATTATTAAGGGGCATATCTCCGAAATTAATCATAAATCTGTCACTTGTTCGACAAGTATTGGCATAACTCTGATAAATGAAACCATCAGCAACATTCATGATTGTATTAACCGGGCAGAAAAAGGTGCATCCATCGCCCTGGAAAATGGTGGCAGCCAGTACCATACCTATAATCCATCAATTGAAGATGTTGAAGAACATGCGCAACATTCTCTGTGGGAAAAGCAAATTACCTTTTCGCTAAAAAATAATTTATTCAGGTTACTTTTTCAACCTATTGTTAGTTTACACGGTGAACCTGGCGCACACTATGAAGTATATGTTCGCATGCTGGATGAAAACCAGCAGGAAATTTTACCTGATGATTTTATCTCAGCAGCAGAACAAGCTGACTTAATGGGCTTCATCGACCGCTGGGTTATTGCTCATGCTTTTATAATTTTATCTGAACGCCTGCAAAACAAGGAAGAAACCCGCCTGTTCATTAAAATTTCAAGCAGCACCATCGTTGATCCTGAATTTCTAACATGGATAAGTGATCGCATTAAAGCTTTACGTATCAATGCTGATTACATCACGTTTCAGGTAAAAGAAGAAACCGCTCTCAACTACCTTAAGGCAACGAAAACATTATTTGAAGGCTTAAAAACTTTACATTGCCGAACCGCTCTTGATAACTTTGGCCTGGAAGAAAACACCTTCCAGTCAATTAAGCATTTTGATCTAAATTACATAAAAGTCCATCAGGACATTATCAGTAAATTGGCAACCAATGTAGAAATGCAGGAGTTAGTAAGAAATATATCCAGTGAAGTTTCTCAAAAGAATATTCAAACCATTGCCGCTTTTGTAGAAGATGCTAATTGTCTCGCTTTACTCTGGCAATGTAGCGTTGACTTTATTCAAGGGTATTTCTTACAGGAACCCGATGTTGTGCTGGAATATGACTTTGAGGAGTCTTTTTAATATTCTTTTACCACAACGGACACAGCGATATAAAATCAGTCACACTTAATGCACACTGCCTGTAGTGTCTGATTTGTTCGCCGTGTCCGTTGTGGTTAGTCATTTTTTAATCCAACACATGCGATACCAGTCCATCCGCTAACTTGGGCTCAAACCAGGTTGATTTAGGCGGCATAACTTCACCCGCATCGGCGACCGCCATTAATGCAGCTAAACTCGTTGGATACAGTGCAAAGGCAACCGCCATTTCACCTGAATTAACGCGTTTTTCCAGTTCTTTTAAGCCACGTATTCCGCCCACAAAATCAATTCGTTTGTCACGGCGAGGATCATTAATGCCTAAAATCGGAGTTATTAAATGGTTTTGCAATAAACTCACATCGAGCCGCGCAACGGGGTCATCAGCCGGGTATAAATCGTCGTTTAGCGTTAACGCATACCATTTACCGTCTAAAAACATACCAAACGTTTTAGCGCACTCTGGCTTCACTTTCGTTGCTGACTCTTTAACAGTAAAATTAACCGCTACTTTTTCTAAAAAGTCAGCAGCACTTAAACCGTTTAAATCCGTCATCACTCGATTGTAATCAAGAATATTCATTTGATTATCAGGAAAAATAACACTCAGGAAATAATCATGTGATGCTTCGCCATCACCGTTACGTTGGCTGGCAACACGCGATGCCGCCGCTGAACGATGGTGACCATCGGCAATATACAAGCAATCCATAGCATCAAAGGTTGAAGTAATGGTATCTATCAGAGTTTTATCATTGACCACCCAAATCGTATGCTGCACACCGTCATCAGCAGTTAAATCATACTCAGGGGTTGTCTTACAGACACCACTCACAATATCGTCGATCATTTTATTGTGACGATAAGTTAAAAATACCGGGCCTGTTTGTGCATTTAAAGCATCAATCTGACGAACACGATCATCTTCTTTTTCCGGACGGGTGAATTCATGTTTACGAATACGATTGGTATCATAGTCTGCAACCGATGCAGCAGCAACGAGTCCAAATTGTTCATGATTGCCCATCACTAATTTATAAACATAATAGGTCGGTAGCTCATCCTGAAAGAGTGTGCCATCTGCAACCAGATTCTTTAAATTTTCTGCACCTTTTGCATAGACCGCCGCATCAAATGGGTCGGTGCCAACAGGTAAATCAATTTCAGGTTTTGATATATGTAAAAAACTTTTTGGTCGCCCTTCAACACGTATGCGTGCTTCTTCGGTATTTAGAACATCATACGGGGGGGCAACAACATCTTCTGCGAATTCCTGTTTTGGACGTAATCCGGCAAACGGTGAAATCAACGGCATAGCTCTACCTGCTTTATATAATTTGAATGGATGTGGATTTTAAACGATTCACAGGCTTTCGCCCAGTAACAAGCCGAAAATATTTGCTAAAATGTCCTACCTCTATAGGAAGAAGCTCAGGCTAGAGAATAAAGCCGTACTTATTGCAATGCTTGTATTCGAGCAGGGATTGAAGGATGAGACAAAAACACCTGTAAAACAAATTTTTGCAGCACTTTAGGCATCAATGCCAAACACCAGTCCAGAGCCCCAGGAATATGTGATTCTGCAGAGTGTACTCGATGAAGCGCATTCAAAAAACTTTGCATATTAACCAGCGTCATCGCGACCTTATCGGCACGCAATTCACAACGTCTATTCAATGTATTCAAAATAAAAAAAGCTAAAAAACCATACATCAATAACACCACGACTAAACTCACAATAAAGCCTATATTTTTATCCCGCCACTTATAAAAAACAACATAGTCAATAATAATATGGCAAACATACACAGGCAGCCAAACAGTTAACAAAATTATTATATCGGTCACACTCATACTGTAAGTATCCTGCATTGCAACATGTGCCAATTCATGCGCCAACACGGCTTCAATTTCATCAGGGGTTAACTTATCAAGCAGGCCTTGTGTGAATACAATTAATGGAGCATGAATAAAACCCGGCAATACTTTTGCATTAACATATGCCGAATCGTCAATAACAATTTTAGGTTCTTTTATAGATAGCTTTCGTGATATCCGGCTACTTAAACGTTGTAACCAGTCATATTGGCCAGCGGGTTGATTACTCGAGAAAGAAGCACGTCTGTATTTTTTGAGTGTTGAAAAAATTAAATTCTGCTTTATGTATAAGTATGTCAAAGTTAATGGGCGATACAAATACCAGAGACTGCAACAAAAAATAAAACCATATAGAGCAAATAACCCTGGCTGCGCCTGCACCAATAAAATAAAAGAATGATTAAGATTTAAAATACTATGGATAGATAAAAGTTCAGCGGCCAGATCCAGTTGCAAAAGCATTAACACAACAACCAGCATCACTAAAGTATATGACTTTAAAATGCCAGAAAATCGAAACAGTAAATGTTGTGTCATCATCATTGATTTTAAAAAATTAATGTTACATATTTATGTCTATTGCTAATTGCTCGGTATCTTATATATAACAATGCCACTCAATTACCAGCATAATGTGAACTATATCACATAAATATAAGATTAGAATGATTCATAAGAATATCCACAAAATCATGCTATGATTAGCAAATAAATTCACTGCAAACCAATAAAAATATCTAAACATTCACCTCGATATGCCGAAATAAACTAATACCGTACTTCCTAAATAAGCATCGGAAAGCTGTGACAAAATGATACTGGACTCATTACAAAAAATTCGCCACAAACTAAGGCGCAATCAATTTCCGATTGCCTACAAACTCGCGATTATCATTACCATGCTTATCAGCTCAGGCATGATTTTGCTTGGCCTGGTTATCGTATCAAATCAAACCCAACTTTTGCGTGGGCAGATGATTGATTTTGGACAAACCGTTGCCGGTCAACTAGCTAATTCGTCAAAGGAGCTTATTTTATCAGACGATATACTCAGCATCATGGTTTCCGTTAAAAACCTTGGTGCACACAAAGGTATACTTGGTGCGGTCGTCTATTCTGAAACGGGTAAAAAATTAGCTACCCAGGGCCTGGTTCCCAAAGCAGATATTATTGATTTGTATTCAAAATCAAGTAACACACACAAAAAAGGTTACTCATTTGAATGGCGCGCAACACTCGCTAATAGTACAACACAACTTGATGTCATTTCCTTTATCACACCCATTCGCTTTCAAAATTTAATTGCCGGTCATGCACTAGTCACTTTTAGCAAGGCCTCGCTATCACAATCATTAAATGAAACCGTTAACGCTATTGTTGCAGCAACTATCTTTATGATTATCCTCGGTATATTTACTGCCTATGCACTCGGTCAGCGTTTATCTCGTCCCATTCATCATCTGTTAGATGCGAGTAAGGCTATCGATAGTGGTGACTATTCATATCGCATTAAAGAACAGCGCAACGATGAAATTGGTTCGTTAATTGATGGTTTTAATAGCATGGCAAAAGGTTTGCTTGAAAAATCACAAGTGGAAAATGCTTTCTCTCGCTTTGTTTCCAACAACGTCGCAAAACAAATTATGGACAATCTCGACGGTATTCAACTCGGTGGTCAGCATGTACAGGCAACCGCCCTCTTCGCTGATATTGTTGGCTTCACCAGTATGTCAGAAAAATTACCCCCGCGAGAAGTTGCTACCTTGCTTAATGATTACTTCACTTATATATCCATGGCATGTGAGCTTTATAACGGCACAATTGATAAATACATGGGTGATTGCGCAATGGTTGTTTTTGGAGTACCTGAAGAAGATCCAGAACACCAGTTTAATGCAATTAGTTGTGCCATTATGATCCAACGCCTGATAACACGCCTCAACACCTTACGCGAACAGCAAGGAAAACAAACGGCTTATTTCAGGATTGGAATCAATAGTGGTGAAATGCTTGCTGGTAATATGGGCTCGAATGACCGTATGCAATACACTGTGGTGGGTGAGGCTGTCAATCTTGCCGCGCGTCTACATACAGCGGCAGAGAAAGGTCAAATTGTCATTACCGATTCGTTTGTTAAATCATCTGAAATTCAATGGCGCATTATTGCACACCGACATAAATCACTCGAACTGCGTGGAATAGCCGATCCAGTCACGACCTATATTGTCACGGATTTGAAATCGCCCTACAGCGAAAAAATCGACCAGCACATCGAAACAATATTACCTAAAAAATTCGTAGCATGAGAAAAAACTTACTAAGAATAATTATTTTAGTAATAATCCAACTCAGCTTAACTAATTGCGCCTATATTTATTCCAAAAGCGATAACGTTGCAGGTAAAGTTGACAACCTTGCTAAACAGCAAAATTATGGACTGGCACTCGAAACATTAGATTATATTGACACTGACCACTTTAATTATACTTTTTTGATGACAGAAAAAAAACGTATCCGCAGACTTGCCAATCAATATGAAAATAAGTCACTCGAAAAAGCCGTAAATTTTTCCAATGCAAAAAAATGGGCTGCTGCAATGCACATCTATGATGAGGCCCTTGCCAATCTGCCTCGCAGCAATAAAATAAAAAATGCGCGCGATAAATTTATCAGCAAGCGCAATAAATATTTAAAACAATTAAAAAATAAATTACTTGTATCAAATGCTAAAACCCTGAGCAAAAAAACTGCAACAACCAAAGAGATTGCACAGGTTAATCCAAATGATAGAAAAGCGAAAAAAAATCTAAGCTCACATATTCGCGAAGTAAAACTAACCGCAAACAAGCTTATTATCTGTGCTGAGGACAGTATTAAAAATAAAGATATTCAATTAGCAGAGGAATGTTTATCGCTTGCATCTAACTTATCAGTATCCGACACAGCTAATAAAAAAATAAAGGCTTTAAAAAGTAAAATACTCAAAGAAAAAAATAGCAGAAGAAAAAGCCATAAAAAATCCATTATCACTATCAGCAAAAACCTGGCTCAGGTAAAAACTAATTTAGAACTTATTCGTTACAAAAAGGAAATATTAAAACTTTACCAACAAGATAAATCAAATAAAAAAATAGTTAAATTGAAAAATGAACTAGAAACACGAATTAGCCTTATTTTAAACAAGGGAATAAAACAAGGTCAAAACTTATATAGCCAGGGGCGAATAAAACAAGCTTTAAACCATTGGAATGAATTGCATCAGCTAAAGCCATCCAATACTAAATTAAACGATTACATTCATCGGGCTCAAAAAGTATTAAAGAAATTACAAAGTTTAAGTAATAGTACAAATACCATTTCCCCACCAAAACAGGGGAATTGATTACTGAAAAATACCTGGCTAACAGGTATCGATTTATTTCTCAGTAGTGACTAAACCCCGGAAAGAGACATAGCCACATTAACAACGGTAACAAGTATCCCAATAAAAATAGCCACCGCAATAATCCCTACTATAATATATTGCCAGGGTTTACCATACTGAAAATCACGTTGATGATTTTTACTCTTCTGAACACCAAGCATCGCCGCTAAAACACTTTTGGTGACATCCCATAAAGAAGGCGCCTGTATTTCTGGTTTATTATCATTCATATCATTTTCCTACTGCAGGATAGACTTATTGTGACATAAAGCAGCCTTAATCTTCCATCGCTTTTGCCATTTGTATCGCCTTTTTTTCATCCACAAAATAAAGCAAGACCCCACCAATAAGAAATAAAATGGAAATTGACAAGATCGATATTCTAGGATTGCCGGTTAATACGCCGACCACTCCCATTAGTAATGGCCCTAAAACAGCCGCAAACTTACCCAGCATATTATAAAAACCAAAAAACTCTGCTGATTTAGACGCTGGGATAATACGCGCATAAAAAGATCGACTAAGTGATTGTATTCCACCTTGAACCAATCCAATACAGATTGCGAGAATATAAAACTCTGACACTGTATCCATTCTTGATGCCAGTATGGTTAAAACAAGATAAACCGCTATCGTGCATAATACTACTCGCTTAGCTCCCCACCATTGCCCCAAAAAGCCAAATAGCAAAGCCGACGGAAACCCAACAAATTGTGTTATTAGAATAGCCAGAATCAAATCTGATGTTTCTAGACCTATCGACATACCATAGTCAATAGCCATACGCACAATAGTATCGACACCATCAATATAAAACCAATAGGCTATCAGAAATAGAAAAACCACTCGTAAACAACGAATTTCTTTAAAAGTTTGTTTTATTTGCTGTAAGCCTGAGGCAACACTTATTTTATGCCGGGCTTCCGTCGATTTAACTTCATGAACAAAGAAGATAATGGGCAAAGAAAAAACAAACCACCATAGCGACACCGCAACAAATGAAAATTGCACCACCTCAGTTTTAGAAGCAAAACCAAATGTCTCAGGCCAGGAACTCATCACAACACAAAGTGCAAACAGTAAGCCACCACCAAGATAACCAAAAGAGTAGCCTATTGCAGAAACCACATCATATTTGTCATTTGTAGAAATATTGACAATAAGTGAATCGTAAAATATATTTGCGCCGGAAAAGCCAATCGCTGCAAAAATAAACAGCAGCATGGCCCATAGCCATTCGCCTTCACCAATAAAAAATAAACAACCGGTCGCTACAATACCCAGCAGACCAAAAACAATTAAAAAACGTTTTTTAGCCTGACTTGCATCTGCGATCGCACCTAGAAAAGGTGCCAGTAATACTATAACAATACTTGATACCGAATTTGCAACACCAAGTTGCAGAGTACTGGTCGCGACATCTGAACCGCTACTCCAGTAAGATTTGAAAAACACCGGATAAAATGCTGTGAGCACCACAACCGCAAAGGCTGAATTAGCCCAATCATAAAGCGCCCAGGAAACAACCTGTTTGGTGAAATATTTTTTAATTTTTCCCCGGCCTTATTTTATGCTTTACTCATCGCCAGTTCTTTAATTGCGATATAATCTGGTTTACCTGAACCGAGTAATGGCATTTTTTTTATAAAGTGTATACTATGTGGAACAGACAATTCACTTAAACCCAAACTTCTTGATTTAGCCACTATCATTTTACGGTTTAGTTCTTTTTGCTCGGTCAATAAAACAAGCTGTTCGCCTTTACGCTCATCCGGTAAGGCAATAACAACGTGATTTTTTTCAGGCCAGCTTTGCTGTAAAAATTCGTCTACTGCCGTGAGTGAAATCATCTCCCCAGCTATTTTTGCAAATCGTTTTACACGGCCTAATATGGTAATAAAACCATCCGTGTCGATACTTACGATATCACCAGTGTTATACCAGCCATTGCCCAGCACGGTCCTTGGCGTAATGACTTTATGAATATTATCTTCATTTAATAAATAACCTAACATAATATTAGGGCCTTTGACGGATAAGATGCCACCGTTCTCTATGCCGGCAACTTTTTCAAGATTGTATTCAATTCCAGGTAGTAACCTGCCAACCGTTCCCTTACGATTATCCATTGCGGTATTGGTGCTTAATGCCGGACTTGTTTCGGTTGTTCCGTAACCTTCAAACACCCTTATTCCAAACTTCTCATTCCACAGCTGGCGCGTTGTTTCCTGTAATTTTTCTGCACCGGCAAAAACATAACGGATGCTGTAAAAATCGTAGGGGTGAGCAAAGCGTCCATAATTTGCTAAAAACGTATTGGTGCCAAACATAATGGTAGCACCAATATCATAAGCAATTTCAGGAATAATACGGTAATGCAATGGACTAGGATATAAAAATACTTTCATTCCGGCAATAAGCGGAATTAATGTACCCGCGGTCAAACCAAATGAATGAAATAAAGGCAATGAGTTTAAAATTTTATCCTGCGCATTAAAATCAACCCGGGTACTCATCTGAATACCATTTGCAAGTAAGTTACTATGAGACAGTACCACACCCTTGGGATGCCCTTCGGAACCAGAGGTAAATAATACAACCGCAGGCGAATCGGGATTACGATTAGACAAACGTTTAGCGTATGCTGCCGTTGGGAATCGGCCAATAATAGCACTTAATATTTTTTTAAATGGCGATATCGTTGCAACAATATCCTCTAAAAAATAAACCTGCACCTGACGATTAAGCTGTTCCATCACAGCTTCAAGTTTGGCAAAATGAACAAAACGTTTTGATGTATATATAACTTTGATATTTGCCGTGGTACATGCGTCCAGAATTGATTTGGCGCCGGTGGAAAAATTCAGCATAGCCGGTACTCGGCCATGAACATGCAAAGCAAAAAAAGTAATCAGTGTACTGACCATATTGGGTAACAATATTCCGACATAATCAGCTTGTGAGGTTTGCGACTCTAACATGTCGCCTAGCAATATCGAACGGTGAATTAATGAATGATACGAGATGGGCTTGCGTTCAATATCTTCGGCAATAATATGTTTTCGTCCATGGATATTCTTTGCATCTATTAATGCCTTAAATAAGGTTCGCTTGTAATTACTGGTTGAAAAAATCACCTCATTCATAATATCGGTCAGTAATTTACCAGCATAAATACGCCGCTCTCGACCACGAACCTCTTTAGGTGCGCTTAATTTTCTGGGTGGTAATAACGTGATTGTTATTTTTGGAAACCAACGTAAACGCACGACACCGCGTAATCGCGAGAAGGGGGTATATTGTGCACCATCAATGCGGATGGGTAAAACATCAGCATTTGCCTTATCGGCCACAAGTCCCGGACCATTGTATATTTTCATCAAGGCACCGGTGGTCGTTATTCGGCCTTCGGGAAAAATAACAACACGATTATCATCTTTAAGATACTTGATTAGGGATTTAAGTGAAAATGGATTGGTTGGATCCATAACGAATAATTTCAACAAATGTCGAAAAGGAACCATAAACCAACGATTCATTATTCGCGTATGAATGGCAAAACTTATATCGTCAGGTAAAAAACAGTACAATAAGGCCGCATCAAGAAACGATGTATGATTAGCCACGATCATCGTCCGTTGACTCGACTGATTAAAATGCTCTAAACCTTTCACCTCAACACGGTAAAAAAGCTTTAAACACTTACGCAGTAATGTTGCGACCAATGACCCACTCCTGTAAATACATCACCATATTAATAGTATCATTTCAATATAGCTATGTCTTATTTCTACAGGAAGCCGGGCCTATTCTAAATTTATTATTGCAATAGAAGTTCTAATGGCGCTGAGCCTTCCAGCGTCGAATATAGCGAATACGGTCAGGTCGTGACATCCTGCGCAATTTCTGCTTTTCGGAGGGACTTAATCGCCTCAATATTTCCCGTCGCATTTTTTGCCGCTTAATCACTTTATTCTTAAAATGCTCTCGCTGTAGAGGCGTCATTTTTTCCCAACGGTTACGTAAAGCACGGCGTTTATCTTTTGGTAAGCTTCTAAACCAACGCATTTTTTGTCGTATAATTTTTCGCTCATCTTCTGGCAAGGCTTTAAAGCGTTCATAGCGTTTGCGGACATGCTCTCGTTTGGCTTCATCCATATTCTGCCAGCGTTTTAACCTGCCACGCGCGTTTTCACGTTGCTCGGGTGTCATGGTTTTCCAGCGTCTGACACCTTTTAATAACAAATGCTTACGCTTTACACTTAACTCCGGCCACTTAACCGCAAAGGGTCGCAATATTTTCCGCTGTTCATGCGATAAAGCGCCCCAGCTTAAATTATCACTTTGAACAGCGCGAGTATCATCAGCAAGAAGCTCTAACGAAGTAAACAGGCAGAAAAAAACCAGGATCAATTTAATTAAAATATTATTTGAGAAAATTTTATTCATAACTTTTCTTACTTCTCGTGTTCTGCTCGCTATTACTAGGCCGAAAATTATTGGGGATATTATCCATTGGCTGACTTATTTCATTTTCGAGCCAGGACTCATCCTGCGATTCAAATTGACCCAGCATTTCCAGTAATTCCAGTGACAAAGTCCCTGTTTGCTGTTCCGCTTGATCATTTTGTGCATAACTCATTAAATAAACCATTGCTAATATCACGGCAATACTAACCTGCCTGAATCTCCTCTTCTGCCAGCCATTGGTAAAATTCAAAGTCATCATATAATTCAATATTTTCCAGTGTTGAAACAAGCTCTATCTCTGCTTTTAAGCTAATGTCTCTACTCTGCCATAAACCTGACTGGATGAAAATCCCCATTGCAATGGAAGCGGTCAGAGCCAAGCTGGTCAGCGGGAGATATTGTCGGAAATTAAATACAAAACCGTGACTATCTTGCGGCTTGTATTGTATAGGGTGTTGCATAAAAATTGCCTTACGCCTGATAGCATAAAGCTCATCAGTGATATCGTCGCTTAAGTTATCGACACTATCATCAAGTGCCTTGCGCGCATGTTTTAGAAGTTCATCATTGTTATCCAATTGTTTATTTCTCATAATGGTCTCCTAACTGCTCTCTTAACGCATGGGTTGCACGTGAATAATGTGTTTTAACGCTACCTTCGGTAATGTTCATTGCCTCTGCGGTTTGCTTCGTATCCAAACCTTCCCAACAACGTAGCAAAAATGCCTGCTGTTGTCGTAAAGGTAGTTGATTTAATTCGTTCATCAAATGTTGCATGGCATTATCGTTCTGATGCTGGTCAACCGTTGGGTTATCTCTAACATTTACTGCATGTGGCATAACCTGAGATTCCCAATCCTGTTCCATATCGTTATCGGATGATTCGGATGATGAAAACCATTGTCTAAACTTATTCCGAACCGACTGACGACGATACCAGTCACGTATTGTATTTTGCACAATACGATAAAATAATGGCGGCCATTCGGTATAGCCGCGTTGCGAATATTTATTCACCAGGGTGATCATTGCATCCTGAACAATATCCAGTGCATCTTCTTTATTGCTTGTCGCAATATAAGCCATTCGATATGCTCGTTTCTCAACACTGGCTAAGAATGCATCGATAGTTTTAACCAATATGGGTTCAGAATTATGACGAACATCATGATGCACCTCTTCATCCTGATTCTTTTCATTTCGGCTAAGCATACGATACTATAATATAAAGACGCTAAAGGGTCAGCCTTAACATGGCATTAAGGCTAACCATCGCGTTTTATCAGGCTTATCAATGACGATTAGCTATTCGCGCATGTACCTTAGCGCCTTGTCGGTCTAATCGGTGGTTAATACGATCCCCACGTCGATCTAAACGCTTATTAATTCTGTCGCCGCGTTTATCCAGGCGATGTTCGATTCGGTCACCGCGTTTATCCAGGCGTCGCGCTAGTCGCTCATTACCACGATCAGCGGCTCGTTCTGCAGCACGATCAAAACGGTTATGCACACGTTCACCACGTTGGTCTAAACGCTCGTTAATTCGGTCGCCACGTTTATCAAGACGATATTCGATACGATCACCTCGATTATCAAATCGATTTTCAACACGTTGACCTGCTACATCGGCGAACGCCGTATTTGTAAGTAAAATAACCGCACTGGAGAGTATTAATATGGATTTCATAGCCTTTTCCTTTTGTTTTTTAAGTTGTGTACTTAATACAACGTAAGCTGGGGCTATTGGTTGACAAATTATTTCAAAGAAGGCTAACTAATTGATAGTATAGTAATTAAATATTCGAGTATTCAGATATAAAGCAATATAGCAGCAGACGACTAATGCTCTCGAGTCGAAAAGAAACGAATATCAGGATAACGTTCAATATTTAAATCAAGGTTAACGCGAGTTGGTGCAAGATAGGTTAGGCTTGTGGAAGCATCTAAGGCCAGATTATCAGCTGCTTTCTTTTTAAACTCTTCCAGTTTTTTACTATCGTCGCATTCAACCCAACGTGCAACGGAAACATTGACCGCTTCGAAGATGCAATCAACGCTGTATTCAGATTTTAGTCGTGCCGCAACCACTTCAAATTGCAATACTCCGACCGCACCCACAATAACATCGTTATTATTTAATGGACGAAATACCTGGGTGGCTCCTTCTTCGCTGAGCTGGTCTAAACCTTTTTGTAATTGTTTTAGCTTAAGCGGATCTTTTAAACGTACTCGACGAAATAATTCTGGTGCGAAATTTGGAATACCGGTAAATTTTAAATCTTCCCCCTGGGTAAAGGTATCACCAATTTGAATTGAGCCATGATTATGTAAACCGATAATATCCCCCGGAAAAGCTTCTTCAACGTGCGAGCGATCACTGGCCATAAAGGTAATAGCATTACCAATCTTAATTTCTTTTTTAATGCGGACGTGTCGCAGCTTCATTCCTTTTTCATACATACCGGAACAAACACGTAAAAAAGCGATTCTATCGCGATGAGATGGATCCATATTGGCCTGGATTTTAAAAACAAAACCAGAAAACTTTGTTTCTTCCGGTTTAACATGACGTTCTTTTGTTGCACGACCTAAGGGCGCGGGAGCTTCATCGGCAAAATATTCTAATAATTCATCAATGCCAAAATTGTTAATCGCCGAACCGAAAAAAACCGGTGTTTGTTTTCCAGCTAACATGGCATCCGCATCGAAGCGATGGCTTGCGCCTTGCACCAGCTCAACTTCTTCACGTAATTCTTTCGACATATCTCCCAGCACTTCGTCGAGCCTGGGGTTATCTAAGCCTTCAATCACTTCACCAACGTTTATTTTACCGCCGTGGGTGGCACTAAATAAATGCACACTATCTTTATATAAATGGTAAACACCTTTAAAACGTTTACCCATGCCAATTGGCCAGGTAATTGGCGCGCATTGAATTTTTAAAACACTTTCGACTTCGTCGAGTAAATCGATGGGGTCGCGGCCTTCTCGATCAAGTTTATTAATAAAGGTGAGTATTGGCGTATCGCGTAAGCGACAAACTTCCATTAGTTTCACGGTTCTAGCTTCTACGCCTTTAGCAACGTCGATAACCATTAAGGCAGAATCCACTGCGGTTAAAACGCGGTAAGTATCTTCCGAGAAATCTTCATGGCCGGGAGTGTCTAGCAGGTTAATAATTTTATCGCGATATGGAAACTGCATAACCGCAGAAGAAACTGATATGCCCCGTTCTTTTTCCATTTCCATCCAGTCGGAAGTGGCATGTTTATCCGCCTTACGGCCTTTAACCGTTCCGGCTGACTGAATAGCACCACCAAACAAAAGTAACTTTTCCGTTAAGGTAGTTTTACCCGCATCAGGGTGCGAAATAATCGCAAAAGTACGGCGACGAAGGGTTTCTTTAATAAAATCAGACATGCTATATAAATGCTTTATTACTGTTGAATGAAATAGGTATTTTACATGATATTGGGTAATTTTGCAGTGTGGTGGAGCAACTTTAAAATTCATTTTTAACCACAACGGACACGACGATTTTTAGGTATGACTAAATTTATTTGAATATCGAATAATGAGAAGAGCATTATTTTAAAGTATGAGTTTAACTCATTGCTGTCCCATTAACTTAAACCTAAGGTTATTGAAATGTGAAGTAATGTCTACGTTTATGATAATACTAACGCCGCCGGACATGAGATTGCTGTGGCTGACTAACGGACTCGCTATTCAAAAGTTAACGGGACAGCAGTGAGTTTAACTATAATAGTGAATGTAATTCGTTGTGTTCACCGTGTTATTGAACGTTATTTTAAATAACTTGAATGGATACCTTTAGCGACCGTTGTGGTTAAAAAACTACTGAAAATCATCAAAATTCGTTAAATCACGCGCCATGATAATGGCATCTTCACGACCATTTTTAGCCGGATAATAATTTTTGCGAGTGCCAACCTCATTAAAGCCATAATTCTGGTATAAGCTAACCGCAGCGATATTGGATGGCCGAACTTCAAGTAATAAAACATCCGCTTTATGATCGATGGCTAAATCAACTAAATGCTCTAAAACGAGTTTACCCAGGCCTTGCCGCTGGAACATCTTACTGACACACAGGGTTAAAATATGAGCTTCACCTGCACCGGCCGAAAGTACACCATAGGCCTGAATTTGATAGCTCTGCTTATAGGTCCAGCAAGAGTAGCCCACTTGAATACAGTCAGAAAAAATAGACTTACTCCAGGGATGTTCATATAAACTTTGTTCAATTTCCATGACTTCGTCAAGGTCGCTCATGTGCATCACACAAAAACCACTTTCACTATTATCGATAACCGCACTCATGGTTTAAATACTATCCTTATAATACGTTTGCCGTAGAAATTATTTTTTGTGCGAAAAGCAAGTCTTGCCAGGCATCTCTTTTATTAGACGGCATACTCAATAGCGAAGCCGGATGATAGGTTACCACAACCGGTATATTAAAGCTGTCCAGCGCCTGTACTTTTTGGCGCAACCTTGCCAAAGTAGAATGACTGTTTAATAAACTCTGTGCGGCATGTTGCCCGAGTACTAAAATTAATTTTGGTTGCAGCAATGTTATTTGTTGTTTTAAATATTGCAGGCAAGTTTCAGCTTCATTTGGCTCGACATCGCGTTTATCTGCTGGCATGCATTTTACAATATTGGCTAAATAAACCTGTTGCCTTGTTAAGCCTATCGCACGTAGCATAGCAGTGAGTAGCTCGCCTTGTTGACCACTGAATATTTGCCCGCTAAGGTCATCATCATTTGAAGGTGCATCACCAATAATTAGCCAATCAGCCTTTTCATTACCACTTCCAAAAACAGATTGCGTTCTTGATGCATGTAACGTGCAAGCCTGGCACGTAGACACTGCTTGCCTTAAGTTATTCCAGTCTGCTGGGATATTTAATTTGTCGGTGGTGACAACATCAGCATGTTTTTCTACCGAAACAACATTAGCAACAGGTTCATTGCCGGGGTCTGAATTTGGTTTTGAAATAACTTCAGAAGTGGACGTCGCTGTTGCTTCAAAAGAATTTGATTCACGAGACACCCACACATCAATACCCATTGCTTCTAAGCAGGCTTGTTGTGTGGGGCTCAGTGTTTTCATTGCAGTTTAAACATCACCGGATTGAGGATGGGCGCGTTCATTTGGCGCAATAATTTTATTTAATGCATTAATATAGGCTTTTGCCGATGCAACAACAATATCGGTATCGGCACCCTGACCATTAACAATACGGCCACCACGTTCTAAACGCACCGTTACTTCCCCCTGCGAATCGGTACCGGTGGTGATGTTATTAACTGAATATAACTGTAATTCAGTTTCGCTTTTAACAATGGAATCGATTGCACAAAAAGCGGCATCGACCGGCCCACCGCCAATGGCATTGGCAGACATTTCATTACCATCCAGCATTAAGGTAATGTCTGCATTTGGTTTTTCGCCTGTTTCTGTCGAGGCTTTTATTGAGACTAATCGGATCCGTTCATTTTCTGCATCCAGATTGGCTTCGGTAACAATAGACTGTAAATCATCATCAAAGATTTCATGTTTTTTATCGGCTAAATCTTTAAAGCGTGAAAAAGCATTATTTAATTCATCTTCGGTTTTAAACTCAACACCTAATTCAGACAAGCGAGTTTTAAACGCATTACGCCCGGAATGTTTGCCTAATACCATTCGGTTGGTGGTTAAACCCACATCTTCGGCTCGCATAATTTCGTAAGTCTCGCGATTTTTTAATACACCATCCTGATGAATACCTGACTCATGTGCAAATGCATTCGCACCCACAATGGCCTTATTCGGTTGTACTGCAAAGCCGGTAATACCCGACACCAGCCGCGAACAATTCATAATTTGTGTGCTATCGATATGGTTTACATTCGAGCTAAATAAATCTTTACGCGTGCGCACGGCCATAACCACTTCTTCTAAAGAAGCATTACCGGCGCGTTCACCTAAACCGTTAATGGTGCATTCAACCTGTCGTGCGCCATTCATCACGGCCGACAATGAGTTTGCAACCGCTAAACCCAAATCATTATGGCAATGCACCGAAAAAACTGCTTTATCTGAATTGCTAACCTGCTCACGTAAATTGTAAATTAATTTGCCGAACTGCTCGGGCAAGTTATAGCCAACCGTGTCAGGAATATTCACTGTCGTGGCACCAGCGTCAATCACTGCCTCTAATACGCGACACAAAAATTCCAAATCGGAGCGACCGGCATCTTCAGGTGAAAATTCCACATCATCGGTAAATTGACGTGCTAACTTTACCGCTTTCACCGCTTGCTCAATAACCTGTTCCGGTTGCATGCGTAATTTTTGCTGCATATGGATTGGCGAGGTAGCGATAAAGGTGTGAATACGACCGGCATTAGCATTTTTTAAGGCTTCACCAACACGTTTAATATCTTTATCTAATGCACGCGCCAAACCACACACGCGGCTATTTTTAACCGTATTCGCCACCGCTTGCACCGACTCAAAATCACCTTGTGATGCAATAGGGAAACCGGCTTCAATAACATCAACATGCATTTTTTCTAATGCCTTGGCAATGCGCACTTTTTCATCCAGGGTCATGGATGCACCTGGGCTTTGTTCACCATCGCGCAAGGTGGTATCAAAAATGATAATTGAATCTGAATTTGAACTTGTCATGATATTTAGTCCTCTTAAAAGCCATTATACATGGCTCAATGCCCAATCTTAAATAGATTATCGACAGGTAATTTAACTGTTTTTGGGTATTTTGCGCCGCCATCTGGCGCTGTCAGCTTGATTTCGTTGCCCTAGTGGGCAAGAAGGTTGAAGCTTAGGAGAAGAGCAGAGATAAAAATAGGCAAGATCAACAAATACACAGACTGCAATGCTTGCTGTGTAGGTGATTTAATGGCTGTTTCCTGGGAGTTCATGAATTAACTATAACACGCTTTATTTATTTTCCAAGTTTAATCTTGCTAACATGAAAAACGAGAGTCTCTTATGCGTCATCCTCATTTGAATCAGCTGAAGCATGCGCTTTTTTACGTTGTGCGCGACGTTCACGCAATTGCACCAAAGTCATAACCGGGCCCGATAATGCGTAACCAAAGAAGACCGCAAATAAAACAATTGGCGGATCATAGGTCACCAGTACAATTACCAGTACAAATACCAGCATCGTAATAAAAGGCACCTTGCCACGCAGATCGATGCCCTTGAAGCTGTGATAGCGAAAATTACTCACCATTAACAGGCCAACCGACACGGTAATAATCAACGAGAAAATATTCAAAAGCCGACCCGGTTCGAAATAATCGTTTCCAACCCACACCAGTCCCGCAATAATGGCCGCCGCTGCCGGGCTTGCCAACCCTTGAAAATAATTTTTATCCGCTGTACCCACCTGGGTGTTAAAACGTGCCAGACGTAAGGCGGCACTGGCGGTATACACAAAAGCCGCTAACCAGCCTAATTTACCCATATCACTTAGTGCCCACTGATACATGACAAGTGACGGCGCGATACCAAAAGAAGCCAAATCAGAGAGGCTATCGTATTGTGCGCCAAAATCACTTTGGGTATTGGTAAGCCGGGCAACACGGCCATCTAAACCGTCAAGAATCATTGCAATAAAAATAGCGATTGCAGCCGCTTCAAACCGACCTTGCATGGCCGCAACAATGGCGTAGTATCCGGCAAATAAAGCGGCAGTGGTGAAAAGGTTGGGTAAAAGATAAATTCCACGGCGTCGTTTGCGCGGTGCCTGACATTCTGTTTCGGGCTGCATTTTTATAGAATCATCTTCAACAAAATCATTGTTTACAGGCTTTATACTATCGGGCATTTTCTTATCAGTCATAACTAAAGTTTACCTTAACTTCGTGGCCAATGGGCAATAATATCGACTCCCGCCATAACACGATCACCTTGTTTTATTTCTAATACACTCTCTTTTGGTAAATAAACAACAACTTTAGAACCAAAAGGCAGGAAACCACATTTTTTCCCCTGACCAACACGTTCGCCCGCAGCGCTATAACACATTAGCTGACCGCTACGCGTGGGATGCACTTCCATAACAACATCATCTTTTTCATCTGTTTGAATCCAGACTGTGCGGAGTTTTGTTTTAGTTTTAGCCTCTTTATCTTCAGGCGGCCACATCCAGAAATTCATGATTTTACCTTCGGTAACACTAAGTAAATTGTAAACATCGGTTAAGGCCATAACAAAATCAATACGTACAGCTTCACGTTTTAAATAAGGATCGGTAACGTATGAAATATCACTGACTGTAGAATTAACCGGGCAAACAATCGCTAAGGGTTCGGACGAAAGATTCGTTTCAGGCGTTCGAAACAAGTACATTAATAACGCAACAAGCAACCAAAAGGGAATGGCTAACAGAGAAATACTAAGTTGTAATAACAGCGCGGCTAAAACAACCGGTACCAGGTACCAAAAGGCTTCTCTAGCTATCATAATAAGACCATATTAAATAAGTTAAAAAGAAAAAGCCGAACTACAATAGTTCGGCTTTATTTATACGCAATGCGAAAATCCTAATTTTTACTCTTGTCGACTAAGGCATTCGCCGTAATCCACGGCATCATACTACGCAACTCAGCACCCACAACTTCAATAGGATGTGCGGCATTATTACGACGACGTGCAGTCATTTCAGGGTAATTAGATGCACCTTCTAAAATAAAGCGTTTCGCGTATTCACCATTTTGAATATTTGTTAACGCTTCTTTCATCGCACGTCGGCTTTCATCATTAATGACTTTGTCACCAGTAACATATTCACCATACTCAGCATTATTAGAAATAGAGTAATTCATGTTAGCAATACCGCCTTCGTACATTAAATCGACGATAAGTTTAAGCTCATGCAAACATTCAAAATAAGCCATTTCAGGTGCATAACCTGCTTCGGTTAAAGTTTCAAAACCGGCTTTAACCAGTTCAACCGCACCACCACAAAGAACGGCTTGCTCACCAAATAAATCTGTTTCAGTTTCGTCTTTAAAGGTTGTTTCAATAATACCGGTGCGGCCTCCGCCAACACCTGAAGCATAAGATAGCGCAGTGTCTTTTGCTTTACCGGATGCATCCTGGAAAATAGCAATTAAATCAGGAATACCGCCGCCTTTTACAAATTCACTACGTACAGTATGACCGGGAGCTTTAGGTGCAATCATAATAACGTCTAAATCTACGCGTGGCACAACCTGGTTATAATGAATAGCAAAACCATGAGCGAAAGCCAGGGTTGCACCTTTTTTAATATTAGGTTCAATTTCATCTTTATAAAGGGTAGATTGAAATTCATCCGGGGTTAACACCATAACTAAATCAGCACTTTTAACTGCCTCAGCTGTATTTTTTACTGTCAGGCCGGCGTCTTTCGCTTTTGCAGCAGATGCAGAACCTTCACGTAATGCAACGGTTACATTCACGCCTGAATCTTTCAGGTTATTTGCATGTGCATGACCTTGTGAACCATAACCGATGATGGTTACGTTTAAGCCTTTGATGATCGATAGATCACAATCTTTATCATAAAAAATATTCATTGTTTTGCCCTTAATATTTTATCCTTACGGATACTTTAATTACTAAAAAATTTAAACCTGTAATGCTTTGTTGCCACGTGCAATGCCGGTAGCACCAGAACGCACAGTTTCAATAATAGATTTTGCTTCAACTGCATCTAAAAATGAATCGAGTTTTTCACCTTCGCCGGTTAGTTCAACCGTATAAATATTGTCAGATACATCAATAATACGACCTTTAAATATATCCGCCAAACGTTGTAGTTCATCACGCGCAGCGGAATCAGTTGCATCAACCTTAACCATCATCAACTCACGTTCAATATGACTACCTTCACTGATATCGGCAACCTTAACTACGTCAACTAATTTATTCAGTTGTTTGATAATTTGTTCAATAATATTTGCCGAACCACTGGTCACAATGGTCATACGAGATAAAGATTCATCTTCGGTGACCGCAACTGTTAACGATTCAATATTATAACCACGTGCAGAAAATAATCCTGCAACACGCGATAAAGCACCTGATTCATTTTCAATTAATATAGAAATTATATGTCGCACTATTAAAACCTCTACGCCAGTTCACGATCAGAAGACTGAACAGGAATACATTCATTTTGCAGATGCATTTCATGATGGCCTTTGCCTGCTGCAATCATTGGATAAACATTTTCGGTCTGGTCGGTTACAAAATCCATAAAGACCAGTTTGTCCTTCATTGCAAATGCTTCAGTTAAGGCGCTATTAACATCGGCTGGCTTGTCGATACGCATGCCAACATGGCCATAACTTTCTGCCAGTTTCACAAAATCAGGTAAAGCCTTCATATACGATTGTGAATAACGGCTTTCATAGAAAAATTCCTGCCACTGTCTCACCATTCCCATGTAACGATTATTCAACATAATCACTTTTACCGGCAGATCATATTGCAGGGCAGTGGATAATTCCTGAATACACATTTGAATACTGGCTTCACCGGTAATACAGGCAACCACTTCATCTCGATGTGCAATTTGAACACCTAATGCCGCTGGCAGGCCAAAGCCCATCGTGCCTAAACCACCTGAATTAATCCAGCGACGCGGTTTATTAAAACCATAGTACTGTGCGGCAAACATTTGGTGTTGACCAACATCCGAGGTAATAAACGCATCACCATTGGTTACTTTATGTAATTCCTCGACCACAAACTGTGGCTTAATCAATGCGCTTTGTTTGTCATAACGAAAACAATTACCGGCAGACCATTTTTTAATTTTCTGCCACCATGAAGCCAGTGCTTTTTCATCTGGTTTTGCTTTGTTGAGTTTAAGTTCTTTACTCATATCGACAAGCACATGTTTTACGTCACCCACAATCGGCACGTCTACACGCACATTCTTAGCAATTGATGATGGGTCAATATCAATATGTATAATTTTCGCGTCCGGACAAAACTGTTCCAGGTCACCTGTTACCCGGTCATCAAAACGGGCACCGATTGCAATTAAGGTATCGCACTCATGCATGGCCATGTTTGATTCATAGGTGCCGTGCATACCGAGCATGCCAATAAAATTTTCACCCTTCGCAGGGTAAGCGCCTAAGCCCATTAGGGTTTGCGTAATAGGAAAACCAAGCCATTCGGTAAAGGCGATTAATTCTTCGCTGGCATTACTAAGCACCACGCCGCCGCCGCTGTATATCATCGGCCGCTTTGCAGCAAGAATTAGCTCAACAGCTTTTTTAATTTGACGTTGGTTGCCTTGAATAGTTGGATTGTACGAACGAATCGCTATCTCTTCGGGATAAGCATAATCTATCTTAATACTCGGATCGGTAATGTCCTTAGGAATATCCACGACCACTGGCCCCGGTCGTCCTGTCGTTGCGATGTGAAACGCTTTTTTCATTGTTTCGGCGATGTCTTCCGCACGTTTAATTAAAAAATTATGCTTAACACAGGGACGGCTAATACCAACAGAATCTACTTCCTGAAAAGCATCGCTTCCAATAAAAGCCGAAGTTACCTGGCCGGTTATAACGACCATCGGAATTGAATCTAAATGTGCGGTTGCGATACCGGTGATGGCATTGGTGGCACCGGGGCCTGAAGTCACCAATACGACACCGGGTTTGCCGGTCGAGCGAGCGTAACCATCGGCAGCATGTGTGGCGCCCTGTTCATGGCGCACAAGAATATGCTCAACATCAGACTGATTATGTATCGCATCATAAATATGAAGCACGGCACCGCCGGGGTAACCAAACACATGTTCAACGCCCTCATCTTTGAGGGATCGAATAACAATCTCTGCACCACTGAGTTTCACTATTGCATCACCTTTAAAGTCTTTAACCATCAAAATTGCATACTATGAATAACACGGTATACGGGAATTAAACCGAATAGATAAAAAACGCCCATAGCGGGCGCCATTCAGTAATATTTATCAACATATCACCGGCGTCGCGGTTGCCAATCAACATATGCTGACAGTAACCTGCAACTAAATTATCTTTCGTTCAGGGTAACAGGGGGAACGTCCCCAGATACTCAAGCACTGTATTATAATAGGAATGCTATTGGCTGGCCAAGTAAATGCTTATAAATACATGTAAAAACAGAAAAAATAGCGCTAAAGACCAAGTAAAAATAAGGATTTATGTCTAAAATTGCCTTTTTATTAATACAAACAGGCTCTTCCGTGCTAAATTTAAAGTTAAATAGCTAAATGCGACTTTTCGAATTTACAAGCAAGATTGAACTTGCCATACTCGAAAAAAAATCTGGAACGAATGAATATGAAATTCAAAATCTTATTTGCCCTTTTAGTAGCACCACTTTTTATCATTATAGCGACAAATTCTGTCTATTCGGCAATGTATAAATATCAGGATGAAAAAGGTATTTGGGTTTACTCTCAGCATCCACCGGCAAGCGGCGATTTCACGATTATTAAAGCACAAAGACCATCTCGTAGCTCCAGCCTCAATAGTGAAGCGCGCAAAGCCAAAATAAACAAAGCCCGCGATGCAATCTTAGGTAACAAACAAACCTCCAGCAAAGTTCAACAGGAGACCGATAAAAATGAAGCTAAACGCCAGACAATTTGTGAAAAATCGAAAAAAGGCCTGGAAGCACTGCAAATTTACCGTCGATTTAGAGACAAAGACGGCAATATTACTTTTCTGGATGACGATGTTCGGGCTCAACGCATTAGAGATGCACAAGATAATATTGAACAATTTTGTAAATAATAATTTAAAAACAGAAATACCTGCATGCCCTATTTAAAAATACAATCTAACCAGTCGATTGAACCATCCGAACAAGCCACTTTACTCAGTGAAGCCTCGACACTGGTAGCCACTGAACTGGGCAAACCCGAAGCCTATGTGATGGTTAATATTGAACCGACTCGGCCGATGCTTTTTGCAGGAACCGATGAACCCACCGCCTATCTTGAGCTAAAAAGCATTGGGCTTGCCGAATCACAAACAAAATCCCTTTCTGCAGCACTTTGCCAATTAATTCAAAGCACTTTCAATATTAGCCCAGATCGCATCTATATTGAATTTTCTGATGCACCTCGCAGTATGTGGGGCTGGAATGGAAGCACCTTTTAAATCGACCGATAGCCCACCGCACTTGCCGCAATAAAAATAAATAAACGTCTTACCTCGGTAAAAACTATACGAACAACCTCAAAACTCGTTAAAATAGCCTTATTTCTCATTACCTATAAGTACCTAAATTATGCGCGTTTCACAAATTCTTATTGCCACCGTTAAAGAAGTTCCATCTGATGCCGAAGTTATCAGCCACAAATTAATGATTCGAGCCGGCATGATTCGAAAATTATCGGCGGGGCTATATAACTGGCTACCGATGGGTTTGCGTGTTTTGCGTAAAGTCGAAAACATTGTCCGTGAAGAAATGAACAATGCTGGCGCACAAGAGCTATTAATGCCAACAGTGCAACCGGCCGAATTATGGCAGGAATCTGGTCGCTGGAAACAATATGGCCCCGAGTTATTACGAATGAATGATCGTCATCAACGCGAGTTTTGTTTCGGCCCAACTCATGAAGAAGTGATCACCGATATATTCCGTAAGGAAGTACGCAGTTATAAGCAACTACCCATTAACTTTTACCAGATACAAACCAAGTTTCGTGATGAAATACGGCCACGTTTTGGGGTAATGCGCTCACGTGAATTTATTATGAAAGATGCTTACTCATTCCACATCGATCATGACTCACTCAATGACACCTATCAGATAATGCATAAAGCCTATTGCAAAATTTTTGATCGTATCGGTTTAAACTACCGGCCGGTTAGCGCCGACGCCGGTTCCATTGGTGGCCACCTTTCACATGAATTCCATGTGCTGGCAAAATCTGGCGAAGACGATATAGCTTTTAGTGACCAAAGTGATTATGCCGCCAATGTCGAGCTAGCAACAACATTAGCCTCAACCACAGTACGCCCTGAAGCAAGCCAGGCGTTATCCAAAATAGACACACCCGAGCAGCACAGCATTGAAGAAGTAAGTGATTATTTAAAAGTTAACCCATCCCAATGTATTAAAACCTTACTTGTCGACGGTGTCGACGATAGCATTGTTGCGCTTGTACTACGCGGCGACCATGAAATTAATGATATTAAGGCCGAAAAACTTGAACAGGTTTTATCCCCTTTCACCCTGGTCGAAGCAGATAAAATTCGTAGCGTCGTAGATTGCGATGCAGGCTCAATTGGTCCCATCGGTTTAGATATACCTGTTTACGTTGACCATGCTGCCGCTGCACTTGCCGACTTTGTTTGCGGTGCAAATGAAAATGGCAAACATTACACAGGAGCTAACTGGCAGCGCGATTTAGCGCTGGAAAACAGCGTTGATTTACGCAATGTAGTCGATGGCGACCCTAGCCCCGATGGCGTTGGCACCCTAAGCATTAAACGCGGCATCGAAGTCGGGCATATCTTCCAGCTTGGCGATAAATACAGCGATGCCATGAAAGCAACAGTACTCGACGATAAAGGCAAAGCCGTTACCGTTACCATGGGCTGTTATGGTATTGGCATTACCCGTATTGTTGCCGCTGCGATTGAACAGAATTATGATGATAAAGGTATTATATGGCCTGAGAGTATTGCCCCTTTTCAAATCGTACTTATCCCAATGAATTTACACAAATCTGAATTAGTACAAAAAGAAGCCGACTCGCTGTACAACAAATTAAAACAACTTGGCTATGATGTATTACTCGATGATCGAAAAGAACGCGCTGGGGTTATGTTTGCCGATATGGAATTAATCGGTATTCCTCACCGTATCGTTATCAGTGAACGCGGGCTTAAAAATGGTACCTTTGAATATAAAGGACGTAAAGACAGTGAGTCACAAGATATAAAGACAGATACCATCTTTGACTTTATTAACGGTAACTTTTCAAACTAAAATTAAGTATCATGCGAATTATAAATAACAATTCCATCTTACAAGCCTGTTTGTTTAGCCTGTTAATATTTACAGTTAATATTTCTATTGCATCCACCCAGGAAAAACCCGATGCCGAGCTACGTCAACTTCTAAAAGGCTCGATTAATGCAAGCGATAGCTTCAAGGATAGATTTGAAGCAGAAGTATGGTTGCTGGATATGTCCACAAGACTTTCCTCTAAAGTTAAAAACACAAAAACCCGCTTACATTTATTACGCCATATTCATTATGAAGCCAGGCGTGCAAAGTTATCACCGCAAATTGTATTAGCCTTAATTCACGTCGAAAGTAATTTTGATAAGTATGCTATTTCAGAAGCAGGTGCGCGAGGTTTAATGCAAGTAATGCCCTTCTGGTTAAAAGAAATAAATGACATTGGTGACAATCTCTTTAACATACGTACTAACCTACGCTTTGGCTGCACCATATTAAGATATTACCTTGATAAAGAAAAAGGCAATATTACCCGGGCACTAGCACGTTACAATGGCAGCACCGGTAGCTATCGTTATACAACAAAAGTTTTCAGCGCGCTGGATAAATATTGGCGTCTTCAATAAAGGTTTAAGGTATAAAAATGAGCAATCCATTTCAGGATCAACTTTTAAAAACAGGCATCGTTAGTAAAAAACAGGCGCATCAGGCAAAAAAAGATAAAAACAAAAAGGCCAAACAACAACGCGCCCACAATAAAGAGCTTGTCGATGAAACAAAACTTAAAATTCAGCAAGCCGCTAGAAAAAAATCGGAAAATGACCGTAATCTAAACAAGCAAATAGAGCAACAGGCAAAGCTTAAAGCGATTTCAGCTGAAATAAATCAACTTATCACCACCAACGCTATTGACCGTAGCGAAAACTGTGATATTAGCTACAATTTTGAACACCTTAAAAAAGTTAAACATATTTATGTTAACGCAGATATGAAGCAACATATCATCGATGGAAGATTGGGCATTGCACTTATAGAAGAACGCTATGAACTTGTTGCCAAGGCGGTTGCTGAGAAAATTCAACAAAGGAACGACGAGCGAATTATTTTATTTGAAAATAATGAACAATTTGTTGATGAAGACGACCCCTATGCAGACTATCAAATACCAGATGACTTAATGTGGTAGAAAGGCGTTACCTACAAACGAATAAAATATGGCAGTACGACCAACAAAGCTCCGACTAGAAAAAGAACATAGAGTTCCGTCACAAAATAGGGGAATATAAATAACGCAATACCGACAGATAGCGGAACAATAGCGCGTTGATTTTTACCGTAAATAAAAAATCCCAGGCCAATGCCGCCAAAGAGCATTGTTAAAATTAACTGTGTTTCATCCATCGCAAATATCAAAAAGTAATATTAGCCGGCGAGCCTGCATGCAGTTTTTTATCCTCACTTTTAAATTCAACAACAAGTACAAACTGAGCATCTGCGGCATTTTCACTATACTCAATGGCTACAATATTCGCATTATATTTTTTAGAATAAGCCTTAACCTCAACTTGTTGACCAATTTTAATACCGCCACTTTGTTCAGGTGTTAACCTTGCTTTTGCTAAAAATTTTTCGCTTGATGCTAATGTTATCAGACCATCATAATTTAAATTATTAAAAACAGCCTGACCGACTTCAACTGTACGCTTTAAAATAATACTATTAAAGGAAGCTTTTAATTCTGAATACTCTAAATCAACCATTGCTTTCATATAAGCAGATTCCGCAGTCACTAAAGCCGCTTTTGCTATAATTGAATTATTTTTTGCAACTTGCAAATCATGGTCGGATAATACCGTGCGGTCATACAACTCCTCTGCCCTTGACAGTTCTCGATTAACTTCATCATAGCTCGCTTGCAATCCCAGAACCTTTGCCTTGGTTTCTCTCAAGATTGCCCGCAAGATTCGAGAATCCAGCTTAACCAATATTTTTCCTTTTGTAACTTTTTGCCCTGTATTCACGCTAACGCTTTCAACCACTCCGTCCACAGGGATGGTTAATTCAACACGATGCGCCCAGCTTACAACGGCATCTATCTGCTGCTGGGAATAGGCGTCCATTGGCAATAACAGCCCCAGAATTAAAAAAGTATGTACAATAGATTTCATTATATATGCTCTATAGTCAACCGATATTAAGAATCGATTATTATTCATTTATATTTTTTAACTGTTGCCCAACGTCAAGCTCAAGCTTAGCCAGAACCACCATCATTTGAAACTGGGTTTGTAAATACTCGCGTTCTGCTTCAGATACGCGCACCATGGCATCCCCCAGGTCTGTTTTTACTTCTAACTCATATAAAGCGCGACTACGATCAAGATAAATCTCTCGGTAATCGGCAAGCGCTTTCATTTGTAACAACTTACCTTTTAAGGCATCAAATTCAAACCATAACGATAAAAGGGATGCTGATGTATTTGCTTTAACGAGACCAAGCTCTGCTTCAATTAAATGCACCTTATTTAAAGCTTTGGCTGTTTCTAAATCTGCATCATGCCCGGCAAATAGGGGCATTTGAAAAACGACACCAACCTGGAATTGGTAACGCCCTGGTACCTGACGAGAATACTGAAAGCTTGCCGCTTCAAGGTTGATCGTTGGGCTATCAGTTTTTCCTGCCAGCACGACTTTCTCTCGCGCAGCGGTTAATTGAGTACGTAAAGTTGATATTTTATAGTTATGTTCTAATGAAATTTTATTTAATACTTCAATCCCTGGAAGCTTTAATTTTCCTACACTAAATTCAGGTTTAGAGACCGTATTAACGAGTTCACCAGGTCGCCCCATTGCAATGGCTAACCTTGCACGAGTAATACGTTGTTCATTCTGACTGCGGATGCGAAGATAACGTACTTTCTTATAAGTAACATCTTTTTCCATCACATCAATATCAGATGTTTGACCAAGTTCCAGTTGATCGCGTAATTTATCCAGAGTAACAAACTCAGTTGCCATTTCTTCGTTATATCGATAAAAATCCATATCAGCCAGAACAACATCATAAAATCGTTGCATTATTTCAAGGCGCCGTTCAAGAATAACTCGCTTCTTGTTAATTTGCTCTGCCTTAATATTTAAGCTTGCAGATTTAATGCCGCTACTTGTACGTCCAAAATCATACAGGGCTTTACTGATAACAATACCTGCTCGATGATCATTAGTACTTTGATTTTTTGCTAATGCTGATGGCTGAACATATTGCAATTTACCTTCTAAATATATATCAACATCATTTTGACTTTCTACTATATCCTTTTCGTTATTTGCAACCCGTATATTAATTTCAGCCGTTGAGAGTTTTGGATGTGGTTTTTTTGAATAGAGCAAAGCGTCACTCAGTATTAATGGATCAGGGATTGGTTTTTTTTCAGCAGCATAACCTGATGGTATTATTATCAAGCCTAAAAAAACATATTCTAAAAACAATTTCATTTTTTTAATTTTCTAAACTCTTTCTTTTTTTACGTTTATAACGAGTAAAAGAAGATTTCATGTATTTTTTATTACTGACGAACTCGCCCATCAGCAAAAACTCATCAACCCCGGATGTTTTACCTGTGTAGCGGAATATTCTTTTTCCTTCCAGATTAAAAAAGGCGAAAACAGGTGTAGCTCTAACACGGTTTACTTTAAAGGCAAAATCTTTTTGCTTCATACTTTTACCTTGCATACTAACAATCTCCAGGTCACCTTCAATATCGACACTAAAACTCAGGAAATTGCTGCGAAAATATTTTTGTACTATTCTTTGGTTAAGTACATTCATTTTCATATAATGACAAAAAGGACATTCATCCATTTCAAAAAATATTAAAACCCCCTTCTTACCCTGCGACTTTGCGTTTTCAAGCTCCTCTTTAAAGTCTCCCCAGGTTTCATTAAAAAAGAATTTGTAGGGGTCACGCGGAGTCAGGCTACTATTAGCCTCTTTAGAAAAAACTTGATTAAATGACATACTCAACCATATAGCAGCAAAAGCGAGCGTAAATTGTCGTTTTATCATAGAATTACCCTGTATAATCACAAATAAGTTTACGTAAATAATATAAGCAAATGTATATATTCGCACTGTGTAAACACACAGTTAAATTAATATTAAACTACACTATTATTGAGTATTATATAATTTAACCCTAAATGAACAAACAGCAATATGCGAAGCCTACCTCTAAACATCCAGATTCTTGCTTCACCCATCGTGCTTGCATTGCCCATTATTGCGATTCTTATTTTTACTCTCGTCTATCTCGATGATATTTCAGAGCAAAATGATATTATAAGAGAATGGGCCAGAGCAACCGATCAGCTAAAAATTGCCAAGTCTGCAAATTATCAAATGTTGAGTTTACTTACTGGTATATCCGAACTAAATCAATCTGACAACTCAGAAAGAAAAGAAGAACTGTTTTTTAATTATATTGAACAATCTCAATTTCTAAATACAAGCCTCACTTCAACTGATTTAAGCGATAAAATATCCAAAGCTGACCTTTTTTTATTTTCAACAACAATTAAGAATACTCAATACTCGGAAAATATAAACATACCGATTGCAATTTCAGACTTAAAAAAACTATCTCCAAAGCTGGATTATATATACAACACTCTTCAAGCAAAAAAACGCAGCCTTTACATTCAATCGAATCAGGATATTACTCAAATAACATCCAAGCTGACTCAGTTGATTTTAATCGTTCTTGGCATCGCGACACTTCTGGCCATAATAATTGCTGCTCTGGTAAGCACCCATCTAAAAAAACGTCTATCTGCTATTAGCCAACAGGCATCAAACATATTAAACGGTACTGAAGAAAATATTAAATATTCTTCTGTACCATCACATAACAATGATGAACTTGATCAAATTTCAATCAAGCTCAGCAAAATGTTTCTACGCTTAAATAACACAATAGAAAGTGCAAAAATATTGCAGGCTGCAGAAGATGAGAGGCAACGCATCGCCATGGACATTCATGACCAATTTCTATCCGAGGTAACCCAGCTAAGACGTTCGATAGATAAATCTCAAACGTCAGAAAATTACGAACGACAGTTAAACACCATTGACAATACGTTGGAACGACTCAATACAGATTTGCGAGCATTAATTAATGACTTGTTTCCTCATTCTCTTGAAATGCTTGGCCTTGATGCTTCATTAAGGGATTTTATAAGCAGGAAAATCTCGACTATTCAGAATATAGATTTTTATATTCAAATAGATGAAAACATTGATTCAAGATTAACTCCGCAACAATGCCTGCATCTTTATCGTATATCAATTGAAGCAATTAATAATATTTTGAAACATGCTTATTGTAATCGCTTCGAACTGGTACTCAAAGCCATTAATAATAAATTAATTTTAACCATCGAAGATAATGGTAGTGGATTTGATTTCAATCAAACATCATCACACAGCCAGATGGGAATGCTATCTATAAAACAGCGTGCCAGTATTTTAGAATCAGAAGTAATATGGCAGGCATCTCGTTTTAGCTCAGGAACATGCTTAAAAATTATTATGGATATCCCGCCAGAAAAGAACAAAAAACCTTCATCTGAGCATTTCGCTAATTCAACTGCTTACGTCGAAAACCGTATATTTAAATTGAGATAAGCAAGATGAATTCGACCAAGATGACGACGCTCATTATTGCCGAAGACAATCCGCGTGACAGAGAATTTCTTACCGATCACCTTACTAAGTACCAACTCACACTGACAGAAGATCCTCTACAGGCCATCGAACTAGCAAAACAATACCATTCACCTAATATAATTACTGATTTACAAATGCCCCAAATGAATGGAATCAATCTTGCGAAAAACATATGGCAACAGCAACCACTGGCAAAAATTTTATTCTGGTCAAACTATGGAGATGAAACCTATATACGATCATTAATAAAAATTATTCCGCAGCAAACAGTTTATGGCTATATATTAAAAGATAATACCTCCGACATTTTATTAAAAGCCGTTACCGCCGTGTTTAACGATGACCAATGTTGGATAGATCCTAAGCTTAGGCCAACTCAAAAGCTTGAATTAGAACCAAACAGCGACTTAACCGATACAGACTATGAGGTACTTGTTGATATATCACTTGGCTTAACAGATAAATTAATTGCAGAGCGACGCTTCCTCTCTCACCGGGGTGCGCAAAATCGTCTAAAAACTCTTTACCTTAAACTAGGTGTTGCCTCTGAAAACATCGATACAAAAACGTTAAACATCCGCTCTCGAGCAATATCAGTCGCGCTTAGAAGGGGCTTAATTAATACCGATGAAATAGATAAGGAAGAAATATTGTTTCAAGAATGGCAGCAGCAACAACAACGTTTTAAAAATTAATCGTCCTGCCTAATTATATTTTCCAATCTATCTAAAGTTACACCGCCTATTATCGTTGTCTTTAATTTCCCCTGCGTATCCAATATAAATGTTGTTGGTAAGGCATGCAAATGTCCATAGGGTGAAGATATACCTATAGTTGAAACTAGAATGGGATATACAATTTCAAATTCTTTTACAAATTCCTTCACATAATCCAGGTCATCTTTTTCAATATTAACCCCCAACACAACAGCATCTTTTAAATGGTGTTTTTTATGAAATGCATTTAGTTCAGGAATTTCCGCTGCACAAGGCGGGCACCAGGTAGCCCAATAATTCACAATAACCCACTTACCTTTGAAGTCAGATACCTTAACTTGCTTATTATTCAAGTCCGGCAATATCAACTCCGACTCAGCAATACTCACCGATAGAAGGCTAATAGATACAAATACACTAAGAAAAAATTGTAAGACCACGGCTGGAAAACGTTTCATGATAAAATAACCTTTTAAAATATTATTCCTATTCAGACTACAAGCACAGAAAAATGCACATTAATCAGCAACAGCTTTTTTAAGCTCAGCAAGATTAAAGGTTAACACTGCACCAATCAATACAATAACCCACGAAATATAAACCCATAAAAAAAATAATGGCAATACTGAAAATGCTCCGTAAATTAAATCGTATGTGGGAAAGTATTGTATATAAATTAAAAATAAAAATTTCGCACTTTCAAATAGCACAGCTGCAATAGCACCGCCAATAACGGCAGATTTTTTATCAACTTTAGTATTAGGTATCCAGATGTATATACAAACAAAGGCTATCCATGTTGCTACAAAAGGGCCAAGGTTTATTATTATTGAGTTTAAAAAGCCACTATCCAATGTTTGGCCTAATGCCGTCACGGATAAAACATAAGTGCTAACATATAAACTAATAGCTAACAAAATGGGAATGGCTATTAGTGCCAGAAAATATAAACCTAATTTTAAAATAGTTCGCTTACAACGTTGAATGTTCCAGATATTATTGATGGTTAAATCAATCATATTCAGCCCCAACAAAATGGTTACCACCAGGATGCTTAAGCCAAATGTTCGTAACTTAGATGCATGCTCCGCCAGAACTAATAATTTAGTCTGTAGTTCCTGTTCGGCCGTTGGAGAAAAAATATTGAGCAGTGTATTTTGTATAATTAATTGATTGTCTGTACCGCTAATAAACTGGCTAACTGAAAAAATAAACAAAGCAATAATGGGAACAACACTAAGTATCGTTGTAAAAGAAAGTGCTGCCGCAGACTTTAAGCAATCATGTAACAAAAAATGCTTAAAACTTTTTTTTAGGAATTTAATCATGAAAAGAATAATAACAGCCATGAAAAAAGCCCCAAGGATAAAACCCTATGGAGCTTTTTTATAATAACAAGTACGACTGTTATTGTGACAAATAAGCCTTATCGGACGATTCAACCGAACCAATTGACCAGCTACCACGTGTTTTAGCATGGTTAATCGCTGCATCAACATCGCTACCTGACGCACTTTGATCGATAGCCAGATTTTGACCTGGATAAATCAAATCCGCATCTTTGATTTTATCCTGATTAGCCTTATAGATTAATGGCCATTGATAAGGATTGGAATACACTTCGGATTTTGCAGAGATATCCCATAGATTATCTCCTCGCTCAACCTGATAACTATTCGAACCTGCGGCACTGCTGTTTTTAGAATCATCCGCCAGAATATCCTTAAGTCGATCAAGCTCAGAGTATTTTTGCGCAACAGCATCTTTTGCTTGTTTCTTTGCCTTATTCGCAAGCTTGATCGCTTTAGCATCATTGCCGTTTTTCAGTGCTTTTTTGGCTTTCTTGATTATCTTACCGGTATTGCGCCAGGCATACATCTCATCAAGCGCTATTTTATAGGCTGACTCAGCAGCAGCAATGGCAGCGGCAGCGCCACCCTGTTGTTTTGGCGCTTCTTCTGTCGTACCCGCACAACCAATTACAAAACTGCTTGTTACAAGTAATAAAGCAAAAAGCCGCGAAAGCTGGGCTATTTTCATTGTTATTCACTCCCCGGTGGAATACATGGATTTTAAATTTAGATATATGTAGAAAATATCATCCACTCGATAATAGGTCAAGATACTAAATGACTATCTCTCACTATTTTCAGCTTATTCTTTAAGAACTGCCAGCTGTCGTGACTTAATAGCAATAGCTCGCGCACGTATCGCTAACTCGCGAGCTAGCTCATATTCACCTGAATCAATCTTTTCAGAAGCCCGCTCAAGCAATGCTTTTGCCTGAGAAAAACCTTTATAATCATACACTTCTGCTTTCGCCGTTTTCGCAGCCTGTAAACTTTGGCGGGCATTACTCATTTCCTGCACTGGCGGCAGCAAACTACAGGCACTTAAAATAAATAAGCCCAAAAGGGCGGAATAGATAAGGATTAACTTATTTTTAGCAAAGAACAAAATATTTTGAGCAGGTTTAGTCATTGAACAGGCAATTTACCTTGATTGTGGATGCTATCTACATCTATACAATTGAAGTAGAATATTATAAAAAAATAACACTCGATCATGGATCTGTCAAGGTAGCCCAAAATAGCATAAAGTGAGGTTATTTTGCTTCATTCAAGCATTCTAGGAAATAAATTATGACTGTTAAAATTTACCATAACCCACGTTGCTCAAAATCACGAGAAACTCTTTCATTGCTACAGGAAAAAGGCATCAATCCCGAGATAACAGAGTACTTAAACACACCACCGAATATGCAAACTTTAACAGAAATTCTCAACACTCTCAGCATCGAACCACGACAATTAATGCGAAAACACGAAACTGAATATAAAGAAAATAATTTGGACAACCCTGAGTTAACAAAAGAAGAATTAATTCAGGCTATGATTGATTTTCCTAAAATAATGGAACGCCCTATTGTTGTAAACAATGGTAAGGTCGCGATCGGTCGACCGCCAGTGAATGTACTGGATATATTATAAAAATGAACTCCAACGTCAACACAGAAATTTTAATTCTCTTTGATAGTAAACACGGTTCAACATCAGAATTAGCAAACTTTATTAGTCGCGGCGTTGAAAGCGTTGCCGACGTACAGACACGCCTTCGCACGGTAGCGCCAGTATCTACCGTTACCGAAGCCAGCCAGGATAACATTCCCGATACGGGGCCACTATATGCAACGCTTGACGACTTAAAACAATGTGCCGGTTTAATTATTGGCAGCCCAGCTTACTTTGGTAATATGAGTGCGGCGCTAAAATATTTTATTGATAGCTCCACCCCTATCTGGCTGTCAGGTGATTTAATTAATAAACCCGCTGCCGTTTTCACTTCCAGCTCCAGTTATCATGGTGGTCAGGAATCCGTTTTGCTTAGCATGATGCAACCACTGTTTCATCACGGGATGTTGTTAGTTGGTATCCCTTATTCAGAAACCACACTCAATACCACAAGCACCGGCGGCACTCCCTATGGTGCAAGCCATATAACTGGAGCAAATCACAATTTGCCTTTTAGTGAGGATGAAAAAGTACTGGCTAAAGCATTGGGTAAACGCGTTGCTGAACTGGCAAAAAAATTGAGTAGCAGAACAAATGAGTAACATAAAAAGTAAAGCAGATTTTTATTATAAAATAACCCTGGTTGGTTACTTTGGAATTCTTATATTATTATCCAGCTGGATTATATATTTTAAACCACCAACAAATTCAACAATATCCCTGTCGCTTATTTTTATATTAAGTCCTCTGTTAATTGCATTACGCGGCCTGCTCAATGGTAAGCGCTATACTTTTGCCTGGAGTAGTATGTTAATACTATTTTATTTTATGCACGGCGTTGTCGAAGCCTGGGCAAATGAAAGCACGCTAGTACAAATACTTGCTCTTATTGAAGTTGGTTTCAGCGTTATATTTTTTATTGGCGCAATTATGTTTGTAAAATATAAATCACGCGAGCTTGGGCAAAAATTAGAGCCAGAAGATTAACTTTACTAACGAAAAAAAATAGTCCTTGCTAGTATCCCGTATTTTCCCCCAGCTATACCCCTGGAGGGTATTCTGAAAAGGTCGGTAATTGTTCATCACTACACGACCATTCCGCTCGCGAATCCCAAAAAATTCTAGCCTGTGGCTTTATCTCTGGCACCATGTCTAATGAGCCCGCGGCTATCAAGACCACGCCTAACTCCGGCACAACCCGTGGCATCGGGCTACCACACTCTTTGCAAAAACAGTTATAAAAGCGCTCCGCTTCAGGTACTTTATAGCGGCCTAATAATTCTTCGCCCGATAACCATTCAAGCTCCTTATCCACTTTAATCATTATATTGGTTGCATGCCCGGTGCCGGTTACCTTACGACAACGTTCACAATGGCAATGATAAAAGCGCGCAGGCTCCCCTTCTAGTTTATAAGTAATTTTTTTACACAAACAACTGCCAGTATATGTTTCTGACATTAGCTCCCTCCTTAGATAAAGTGAAATATTTAAAATCTTTCGCAGCTACGGTAATCTTTTACAGCAATTCACGAACAAAAGGCACGGTCAACTTACGTTTGGCAACCAATGATGCCTTATCCAGCTTATCAAGTAAATCAAACAAACTCTGCATGTCACGTGAACTTCGCTTTATTAAATATTCAACCACGTTATCATCTAAATCAAGTCCGCGATTTTTTGCACGTTGTTGTAGCGCAAGTTTCTTTTCGTCATCATCCAATGTTTTTAAATGATAAACCGGTCCCCAGCACATTCTTGATGCCAGATCGGCAAGCTTAATTTCTGAACCCGTTGGTGACTTTTCGGCAGCAACGACTAACCGCGTATCCGCATCACGTAAACGGTTATAGAGATTAAACAATGCTTCTTCCCACATCGGGTTGCCAGCAGCAAATTCAGCATTGTCTAAACAAACTAAATCCATTGTTTCTAAATTTTCGAACGCATCGGGTGTCAACATCATATTATTTAACGGCAGATAACTTAATTTTAAATTCCGTTTAGAATAAGCATGACATAGCGCCTGTAATAAATGGGTTTTACCGCAACCACTACTACCCCACAAATAAACATATTGTTCCATTGTATTCTTAATTGAATAAACGGCGGTTTCGTTATGCCCGACAACAAAATTATCGAATCGCGCATTATCCATTAACTGGATTCCAAGGGGGATTTGCTCTAAAGTGCTCATACTAATAGCTTCATACAACTTAACTTAATTTCAAAAAATATTATCCGTTATTATACAACGAACTTTCTTTATATTGCTGATGCATATGACGAATAATAACGGCTAAAACGGCTGCAACAGGTAAAGCGCATAAAATACCGAAAAAACCAAATAATTGGCCACCGGCCAAAATAGCAAAAATAACCGCAACCGGGTGCAGGCCAATTTTATCTCCGACCAAGATTGGCGTTAACACCATTCCTTCCAGTGCCTGACCAACACCAAAAACAATAAAGACATACAACAAATAACTGGCATCCTGAAACTGCATAATAGCTGCGATGCCGGCGACTAAAATACCAATAATAAAACCAAGGTAAGGAACAAAACTGACCACACCGGCGAGTAAACCTATAAGAATAGCCAGTTCAAGCCCAATAATACTTAAACCAATTGAATACACTAAGGTTAAGGCCAGCACCACCAGAAGCTGGCCACGAAAGAATGCCCCTAAGACCTGATCAGATTGCAGGGCAATAGATGAAATTATTTTTTCTTTACTTTTAGGTAATAATTGACGAATACCTTCAATTAAATAATCCCAGTCCCGCAATAAATAAAATGACACAATAAAAACCAATGTTAAATTAGCAATACCGGTAAACAATGCCAGCCCCGAACGCGTTATAGACCCCAGTACTTGCGCAACAATGCCACCGGCCGATTGCCAGTTAGACTTTAAGGACTCCTGCAAGACATTTAAATCAAATTTAATTTTTGACTCACCAAGTTTTTCATTTAAAACAGGTAAGATTGTTTTTTGAATCCAGTCAGCATAAGCAGGAACTTTGTTAATTAAAATAACTATTTGATTTTCAATTAACGGGATCAGGATAAACAGAGATAAAACTGCCAACAAAGTTAAACTTAAAAAGACAAGTGAGACGGCAGCAACCCGTGGGATTTTTTTTGACACCAGCCAGTCAACAAGCGGGTCACCAATATAAGATAAAACCGCAGCAATAACAAAAGGGGTTAGAACAGGCGCGAGTAAATACAATAAAATAAAAAACAGGATGGTTCCAATAAAAACTAACCATTTAGAACTTTCTGTCATGTGGCTCCCCTTCTTTTTTTAAATGTATTGGCACTATTAAGCTCAGTGCTTAACGTGTTTTAACGCACGCTTACCCCATAAATAAATATACACAGCACCACTCGCAATCGTAGTAAAGAGCACTGTCCAGATTAAAAAATCAATAACCATTTTATCGATGGACAACCATGCCAAAGAAACTAACAGCAGCGCAATGAGTACAATCTGCATTAAGGTATTAAGCTTACTAATATAGGTTGGCATCATTTCAATTTTCCCAAAAAATATTCTATAACACACACCGCCCACTACAATAATAACATCACGCAATATCACACACGCGACTAAAAATACCGGTAATAATCCCAGCCAGGCAAAAGCGATATAACTTGAAACCAGTAATAATTTATCAGCAAGCGGATCCAGTATTTCACCCAGGTGCGACTGCCAGTTAAAACGTTTCGCTAACCAACCGTCTAAACTATCGGTTAATCCGGCAATAACAAAAAGCACCAGAGCAGGCATGTAGTTATGCTGTAGCATATAAAATACTACCGGCGGTACTAACAAAATACGCAAGACACTTAAAAAATTGGGTATGTTACGTAAACTAAACATCCGCTTATTTTAACAACCTGTAAACCAGGTCAGGGATAAGCTCTTGAGGTTTTTTTTGTATCACCTGAGTAACTGCCGCATCGCTGTTGACATCGGTGCTACCCGTTAAACCCAAACCGGTTGGTTCAGCATCATTTGTATTTAAAACCCGCTGATTTGGAATAGTATTTGGCTCAGCAGCCAACTGCGTTCCTAAAGATATTGCCTGCATAACCCCAATACGGCTACCTTGCGTGGTCAGTCTAAAAATCACTCTGCTACGTTGCAATTTAACCGTTTGCACTTTCTTAACTGAACTTATCGACACCAGATATTTTTCGGCTTGCATATAATCCGCTAAACTATTTAAACCATTAATTTCTACAAGAATTTTCTGAATACCCTGTTCAGTCTGCACGTCGGCAAAAGCCAGAGAAAGATTTTGTGCGGTATGGCTTAAACCCTGTTTAACTATTTTATCTAAACGAATATCCTGCCCCTCCCAGCTAAGCCGTCGACCATTAACGTAAAGGCTCCAGCGTGTATTCCAGGTTCTATTGGCAATATATAATTTACCCACCAGTATCGATTCGGTTTGATAACGTTTTGATACCTGCATAATGCGGTCTTCAAAGTTCCCCCAAACGTCACTAACGGATATATTAGCTCGATCAGCTAAATCCATTAATGGAAAACGAATCGGCAAACCATACAGCCTCGCATATTTTTCAATCGCATCACGCGAGCTACTTTTTATACTGTTAGAAAGCAAATAGCGCTTACCTCTGCTTTCCACCACTATCCAAACTAAAATCGAGGGGCGAGTACTACCCCACACCGGTAAGCCAGTATCGTGTAGGAGAGTGTCTATTTTCTTTTTATTAAAACGTATTAATAAAACCTGTTGCACCGTTTTAGCTGGTTTCTGGTTTTTATCTTCTGCTGGTTTAATTCCCCAATCGATATAGGGTCTACCAGTAGGCTTTTGATATCGAAATTGTTTGACATAATACGTGGCTTTACTAAGTGCCGTTGCAATCTCAGTTGTTTTACCCACCAGCACTAATGCGGGTTGTTGCTGATTCGGTGTTTTTGCAAGTGGTACAGCATCCGTTTCAATTAAGGGTGGTAAGGCCAAAACCACATCTTGTTGCCCCGAAACCCTCACCAGCACTTCTGCAAAAGCCTGCTGAATGGCAACATACCGATCGGCTCGACTTTGACTCAAGACAGGGATTTCAGCTTCGTATAAATCGGTAATTTTTGCCGCAAATGCCGACGGTGCGGCTACCGCTCCGCTAATGCCTACAAATCCGATTAAAGCAAAGCATCTAACTCGAACAAAATACCGGGAAAACCTTAAAAATGGAGTAGAAACACTCTTTAAAACTTTGATTCCTTGCAACACTGCCCCCTAAAATTATTTTTAAATTTATTCACTCTAACTAATGCAAAAACCAATATAAATAGAGTATCCAGTCCAAGCTCGAATTTGATACAATTATATAGTATGCACTGAATTTACCCAAAAAAGTGGTCTTTCATCGCATCTTAATGACGTAATGAACGGTTACACAATTTTTAACCACCCTACTAATTCTGGAGTTTTACATTGTCTCACGATGCCTCAAATACTGACACAAAAACGACCACACCGCTAAGTTATAAAGACGCGGGCGTTGATATTGATGCCGGCAACCAGCTTATCGATAGAATTAAACCGCATGCCGCCAGAACAAAGCGAAATGGCGTAGTGGATGGTTTAGGTGGTTTTGGCGCGTTGTTTGAAATCCCGGAGCACTACCAGTCGCCCATGCTTGTTTCAGGCACCGATGGCGTGGGCACCAAACTCAAGCTTGCCCTGGAAATGAACAAACACGACACCATTGGCATCGATTTAGTCGCAATGTGTGTCAACGACCTCATCGTACAAGGGGCAGAACCCTTATTTTTCCTTGATTATTACGCCACCGGAAAATTGGACATTGAAACCGCTGAAAGTGTTATAAAAGGAATCGCCGATGGTTGTCTACAATCCGGTGCGGCTTTAATTGGTGGTGAAACAGCCGAAATGCCCGGCATGTATAACGCCGACGACTATGATCTGGCTGGCTTTTGTGTCGGTGTCGTCGAAAAAGCCAAAGTCATTAACGGTGAAAAAGTAAAAGCTGGCGACACCTTAATTGGCCTGGCCTCCAGTGGCCCACATTCGAATGGTTATTCACTTATCCGCAAAGTTATTGACGTCAGTGGTGCCGATTTAAGCGCAGCATTTGATGGCGCAACCCTGGGTGACAAACTATTAGCCCCTACCCAAATTTATGTTAAACCACTACTGGCCTTACACGAAAAAATCAGCATGCACGCCCTTGCCCACATTACGGGCGGTGGCTTACTCGAAAACTTACCCCGTGTTATGCCCGATAATACTCAGGCAAACATCGATGCCAGCAGCTGGTCAACTCCAGCCATCTTCGACTGGTTACAGTCTAATGGCAATATTTCGGATGAAGAAATGTACCGCACCTTTAACTGCGGCATTGGCATGGTGGTGGTGGTAGACAGTAAAGATGTCGATACAAGTATTAAGCTCCTCAACACCGAAGGTATCGAAACAAGTATTATTGGTACAATTGAAGCCAGCGAGCAACAATCTCCTCGCGTTATAATTTAAAGACCGCAACAATGTTACGCATCGTCGTTTTAATTTCAGGCAATGGCAGTAATCTTCAAGCCATTATTGATGACATTCATGACGACGAAGTTGAAGCGCAAATTGTTGCCGTCATCAGTAATTCCCCCCAGGCCTACGGATTACAACGTGCCAAACAAGCCAACATTGACACAATTGTGATTGATGACGCAAACGTCGCATCAAGGACTGAATACGACCGGTCATTACAACAGTGCATCGAGCAATATCAGCCGGATCTTGTCGTACTGGCCGGTTTTATGCGAATACTATCCAACGATTTCGTTAACCGCTATAAAGACCGACTTATTAATATCCATCCATCATTACTACCAAAATACCAAGGGCTGAATACCCATCAAAGAGTTCTTGATGCAGGCGATAGCCATCATGGAGCCAGCGTACACTTTGTTATTCCCGAACTGGACGCCGGCCCACTTATCCTGCAAGCTGAAGTACCTATACATAGCAACGACACAGTTAGCGAACTGGCACAACGTGTGCATGATCAGGAATATATAATTTATCCTTTGGTTATTAAATGGTTCGCAGAAGGTCGCATTAAAATGGAAAATGGCAAAGTTATCAAAGATGGTAAAGAACTAAAGCACGCTGCGGCAATATTGCATTTAATATAACCTAAACAGGCTAATGAACATTTTTAATATAACACTGTCACAAACCTGAAGCCTTCAATAATAAACACAAAGAAAAAAACCATGCTAAAAGCTTTATATTTAATACTCTCCCTGGTTAGCTTTTCCAGCATCAGTTTCGCCAACATACTGCAGACAGGATTCACGATTGAATACGATGTCAATTACAATGGTATGGATATAGGCGTTAATAAACGTAGCTTACTGTTTATCAGCGATCAAAGTGCCATCTACAAAGCCGAAACAGTCGCCGAAGGATTCGCTTCTTTATTAATAAAAGAAACAATCAAGGAAGTAAGCAAAACCAATATCACCCGAGATAAGATAACCCCCGTCCAATATGTCATTACGAAAAATAAACGCGGTAAAATAGAGGAAAATAAAATTGATTTCAACTGGCAGGAAAAAATATTAACCAATAGTTATTCAAATAAAACAGAAAAATTAAAAGACAATACCTATGACCTGTTAAGCCTTCAACTCAACATTATGCGCGACTTGCAGCAACACCGAAAAAAGATGCAATATCAAATTGCAACAAAGAAACATTATCGTCAATACACCTTAAAGACTGAAAAAGAAGAAGTGATTGATACTCCTCTGGGCGAATTTAAAACGATTAAACTTGTCAGTAAATCAGCCGAAGGTAAAAGCCAGTTTATTTTTTGGTGCGCCCCAACCCTGGAATATCTACCCATTAAAATTGAAAAAATAAATGATAAAGGGGATGTAGTAGGTTTTACGCTACGTGCATTTACTGTGCAAAAGTAATTAAGCCTAACCTACCTTATCACTGCTGCCCCGTTAGCTTAAACCTAATGATGTTGAAATGCAGAAGCAATGTCTACGTTTATGATAACGCTAAGCCTTGGGTAAAGTAACTCCCTGCTGCCCCTGATACTTACCGTCTCGATCCTTATACGAAGTTTCACAGACTTCATCCGATTCAAAAAACAACATTTGCGCAACACCTTCGTTAGCATAAATTTTTGCTGGCAGTGGCGTAGTATTTGAAAATTCCAGAGTCACATGCCCTTCCCATTCAGGCTCAAGCGGCGTGACATTAACAATAATCCCACAACGTGCATACGTTGATTTACCCAGGCAAATCGTTAACACACTACGTGGAATTTTAAAGTTCTCAACGGTGCGCGCTAAAGCAAAAGAGTTAGGCGGGATAATGCAAACGTCAGCTTTAACGTCGACAAAACTTTGATGGTCGAAATCTTTTGGGTCAACAATGGCTGAATTAATATTGGTAAAAATTTTAAACTCATCAGAACAACGCACATCGTAGCCATAACTGGAGGTACCGTAGGAAATAATACGACCACCTTCGTTCTCACGCACCTGCCCCGCCTCAAACGGCTCAATCATACCTTCATTCTCCGCCATACGACGGATCCATTTATCTGACTTAATACTCATTTTTACTACCCTTTTGGCTACAGCCGACTAATACATTTTTTTGAGCCGCCATTCTAATATATATAGGGTTATTTGGGGTTGATTTTGTTTTATTTAGTAGTGGACAAAAAGTATACATTTCCCTATTATTTAGTAGGGGTATTAGGGAAGCCTAATGTCATATAATAAAAATATTCCACAGTAAATCGTGGGGGGAGAAGTGTCATGCAACAACTAACCGCTGTTAGTCTGGGTGCAATTGTATTTTTCGCACTCGGAACACCTATCGTAAATGCATCTGACGATGCTGAATCTAATATATTCGTTTCAAACAAAGACAGTACAATGTCACTGGTACGCTGCAAAGCTCAGGAAAAGGATGATGATGACGAAGATCGTGACGATCGCGCCAGCTTACCTGGTGAATCCGGCATAAGCTGCCAGGAAGTAGACAACAAAGCCGTTGGCTTTAAAGTCTCCTGGCCAGCTAACCAGTACCGTGGTGAAAAACATTGGTGGTGGAGCGGACTAAGCGGCAAAGTCATTGGCCTAAAAGCGAAAGATGAACTCGACCACCTTACCGAACCAAAGCATCAAAAAATTGTTAACACCTATACCTATGCAGGTGTACCAGCCGGTCTACCCACCGCTGGTGCTAATTTTATTGGTGTATCACCTAAAAGCAAAACGGCCTGGAATTCAGCACGTGAAATCGATGAAATTCAGGAAATCGATATTGATCCGCATAGCAAAACCTTCGGTCAAATTCTCACACATATTACCGTGCCGCTTTCTGCTAATGCCAGCTCTGGCTCGGCCACTAAAGGTAAAATGCGCCCCTGTGATATGAGTATCACGCCAAACGGCAAATACCTATGGGAACCTGATATTGGCGGAGAAACAGTGACCGGGGTGGATATTAAGAGCAAGAAAGTTATAGCTCAAATCACCTTACCAAGAGAAAACCCGGCGAACAGAGTAGTGCCTTTTATGTTAACAACGAACGGCAAAATAGCGCTAGTTGAAAACTTCGAAGCGCCATTTGGAACTGAATCTATTATCGACGTTTCCGATCCAAAAAATCCTGTTCATCTCAAAAAACTAACTCAGGCAGATGGCCTTGGTATTACACCTGAAACGAGTGAATTTACCCCTGATGGTAAATACGCTTATATCATTGCCAATGGCTCACCCAGCACTCCTGGTGAAATCAATGTTCTTGATTTACAAACCTTGCAAATCGTCAAGAGCATTGCACTACCTGCTGGTTGCCGTCCACACACTGGGGACTTTACCAATGATGGCGGCTATTTCGTGGTGAACTGTTCGGGTACCAATACCGTTGCTGTTATCAGTAACGAAATACATGAAGTGATACAGGATGTTGCATTAAGTGGTGTTACACCACGTGGTGTTGTTACTCGCTAGAGGTTTCTAATTGCGTTACCTGAAAGTGATTAGTCGCTGTTACATAGCAGTAATATTAATAGCCGGAGCATTTGCTCCGGCTATTGCTGTTGCGGCTCCGACTTTTCATTTAAGCGTCGTCACAGACAAAACAGATCATCTTGCATGGAAGGCTGCATCTCGATTTACTGAGCTGGCTGCTAAGAATGGCTTAAAAGTTAAAATTAAACTTGCCAACAGAGCCGCTGAAAATAAATCCAGCCAGACTTCAGCTGCTCCACCTGATCTTATCGTTATGCCATTACACAGCATGGCAACACAAGTGCCTGCACTCGATGTTTTGGAGTTGCCGTTTTTCTTTTCAGAAATTCAATCCGTACATCAGGCATTCGATGGCAAGCTTGGTAGCTTATTACGCGAGCAGACACGGCAACAGGGTTGGGAGTTGTTAACGCTATGGGATGAAGGTATGCATGTGATGTCGGGTAACCGCCGCTATGATCATGCTATTAATCTGACCGGCATGGAGTTTATTCTGTTACGCCCTGACTTAATTGCAGAAAAACAGTTTAAGGCCTTTGATGCCTGGACTCGCTCTGCACGACCACAAACACGCGAACAATTACTGCGCGAATGCATGATAGGTAGTCGTTCAGCAAGCTTACAAAAAATCTGGTATGAAAAACTGGATCGCGTGCATCTGTCACTGAGCTTAACGAAACACCGTTACGAAGGCTGGGTAGTGGTTGCACCGCTGGCAAGCTGGAACAGCTACGGTAAAAAAGATCAGGCCGCCCTGCGAAAAACATTCTCAGCAATGCGTCTCTGGCAACACGCACAGGCACAACAACGAGAAAATAAGGCACAACAAAAACTGCAAGTATCCGGCATGTTATTGTATAAATTAACAACCACACAACGTGCTGAATTTATCAAACGTCTGCCGACATGGGATGCACTGCTATCAAATAAATTATCCCAAACACTCAAGCAAAAATTAATCACCACCGCAACAACTGCTACCTTCTCGTTGTCGGCTAAGAAAGCGTTGTTGAAAACGCAGCCAACAACCCCTTAAAGCCAAGGCAAGCGTTAACCAGGCTGCCAAGGTATTGACCATTGCACCGGGTGACAACCAGAGTTGTTCACCCGTTTCGATAAGGTCAAGGCTTGCCAGTGGATCGAATACAGGTGAAAATTCAACACCTAACCATAGGTTAACAAAAAATCCCGCAACCAATGATGATGCAATCAGGCTGCTGGTGTAGATGATAACGGTACGCTTGCCAATCGTTTTATACAATGCAAATAGTTCGGGCAGGTTGGTTGCTGTCCCCGTTACCAGAAATACGATTGCCGCACCTGGCCCCGCACCGCTTGCAAGTAGTGTCGCCACAAGTGGAATATGCGCAACGGCACACACATAAATACTCACCCCTAACAAGGCTGCAGCGAGTAAACCAAACATAGAATCAGCACCCAGATACTGTTCACTCCATTGCGCGGGTATGCTTGAACTCAAGGCCGCCGCCAGCAAGATACCAATCGCCAGATAAAAACCAATCGTCGGGCCAAGCGTTAAAAATCCCCAACGCAATCCCAAAACGACACGCTGGCGAAAAACCGCTGTTATAACATTTGATTTATTGTCGCTGCCACTGCAGCAGGTAGATTTTGTTTCGGTTTCATCTTCGTTCGGAGGTGGCTTATTTTTATCACCAAAACGTTCACTCATCACCCCCAGAAAAAACGGCAGTAACAAACCAAGAAGAATATATGCCAACGTTATCTGCGTACCTAACAAACCAAAACTCAGAATAACTGCAGCCGGATTAATAATAGGCGTAGCCGCAGTAAAGGCCATCACCGGGCCAATACGTACACCGGCTCGATACAAACTAACGGAAATAGGAATAACACCACAGGAACAGATAGGTAACATGCCACCCAAAGCCACTGCACTACCCATCCCGCGAGCACCATTACGATTAAGATATTTTTTTAGATTACTGGAAGGTAAAAATTCGTGAATTAATCCGGCAAAGAATAAACTAATTAAAACCCAGGTAGCGGATTCAAGCGTAATAGCCCAGGCCGTTTGTGTGAATTGCGTTAACCAGGGATGCGTTAGCCCGGAAAACATTAGCCAGTTCCATTTAGCATTGCTTTAAAGCTATCAAGATCCTTTGATAATAATTGTTGCTGGGCTTTCAGCTTTGTCATTAATTCGGCGGGACATACGATATAACGCCCGGTTCGGCATTCAGCAGCCGAAGACAGCAACGCCGACATACGCACCATATTAATAAGGGAGGTTCGCGGGATACGCACTTTTACATTATTAATCTTCTGATTATTTAACATAAGCGTTCGCAGACTTTCCCGATAAAGCCTTGCATCAATACGAAAGGGAGTAGCTTTAGCTTTTGACGAGCGCGCCTCTTGCACCAGCTTTGCAGATACCTTATTTAATTCCTCAAGTTTATCAAGAGACAATTGTTGCCCAGTATTTTCGGCAACAGATACTACTGATAACAACATGGCCAACAGAATAAGACACAGTCTAAACGCAAGAGTCGGTGAATACATAGCTTAATATTGCCATATTCTTTCCTTGCAAGTCCACTGATAGCCTCGCCCAATATAAAAAGAATATGAAGATTATATAAGATAACTTACCGGCAAAAAATACTGCCGGATATTATTAGCTATTAAAACTCGTCTGATTTTCCAGACTTTATTTTAGCTTCACCCCGTGTTGGTATGCTAGCAAGCAGCATCGTCGTTACCGCTCTAACAGAAAAAGAGTTCGTAAGAAACATAGCGCCATAAAGTCCCTTTGCTGTCTCATTCATTGTAACTTTATCGTACCAAATTGTTTTCAAGGTTTTCTTGTCAAACATATATCCTGTCGCCACCGCATGTGCTTTGGTAGTAAATGCTGCATCAACCAGTAATGTCTCCAATCGCAACACCATAACCCATCGTGCATTACCGGGTCCAAGGCGCTTGATCCAGCCAGGTTTAGCAGACTGAAGCATATCGACAGTTACTTTTTCTACCGAGCCGTTACTATTACTTATAATAGCGTCGTATCCCTTTTCTTCTAGTAATCCTTTAGCGGTATCTCCCATATCACTGACTAAATCAAGTTTATCTGTTTGATCTATTCGTGCATCAATAAGAGGAAGAATTGTTATCGTATCAACTACTACCCCCTTTGTATTCTTATAGCTTGAATCCAGCAATAAGGCGTTTCTGAACTTTTGTGGAATCGGTGTGCATCCTGTCTGCAATAACATTGCTAGCAATACGCCCAACAGCATAGCGTGCTTCATCGGTAACTTCATAGACAACTTCATGGATTTTCCCCTTTAATACCTTTTAAATTAATTAAAAAACTGTAATGCTAATATCATCAATATACCAACCGGCACTTACCCCGGCAGAAATACCATTTGATAAAGTAAAGTGTAAGCGAACTTTTTGCCCAGCGTATGCGGACAAATCAACTAAGGGTTGTGTCCAAACACCCCCGGTTCCTGCATAACTGGTTAATAAGGTTGCGGTACTCCAAACACCCGCTGCCGTCTGGGTTTGAATATAAACACGGCCATAGTCGTTATCACAACCGGCACAGCTTTGAGAGCGTAGTGCAAACGAGAACCAGTGCCAAAAACGTAACCTGATTTCGTCACCAGCCACCAAAGTGGGTAAGCTGATCGATGGTGATATGAAGGCACTATTAGTATTAGGGTAGCTACCATCCAACACCGTACCGGCACATTGAGTGGAGCCATTATAACAAGCCGCCGGTCCGGCTGTGGGGCTACCCACTTGCCAACCGCCATTCGATACCCACCAATCACCCAAGCCCGCATCAAGATCATCGGAATAAGGCAAGACCGTACTTGCTGTGATAACGCTAACCGATACGTCATCGATATACCAACCCGCACTCACGCCAGCCGAAATACCATTCGATAAAGAAAATTGTAACCGTACTTTTTGACCAGCATAAGCCGACAAGTCAACCGAAGGTTGTGTCCAGACATTACCGGATGTACCTGCATAACTGGTTAACAAGGTTGCGGTACTCCAGACTCCCGCTGCTGTTTGGGTTTGAATATAAACACGGCCATAGTCGTTGTCACAACCGGCACAACTTTGAGTGCGCAATGCAAACGAGAACCAGTGCCAAAAACGCAGTTGTAGCTCTTCACCCGTTGTAATACTCGGTAACGTCATTGACGGTGACACTAATGCGCTATTGGTGTTGGGGTAACTGCTGTCCAATACGGTACCGGCACATTGGCTTGATCCGTTATAGCAAGCAGTCGGCCCAGCCATGGGGCTGCCCACTTGCCAACCACCATTCGATACCCACCAATCACCCAAGCCTGATTCGAGATCATCCGCATAAGGTAAAGTATTATTGGCCGCCACCACGTCAATGGAAACATCATCGATATACCAACCGGCACTCACACCAGCCGAAATGCCATTCGTTAAGGT
>VAPL010393916.1_pt1 | contig 56644 bp, 58 predicted proteins | sample 3395061 | NCBI WGS metagenome assembly VAPL01 (sample SAMN08290444, study PRJNA428436) | hydrothermal vent metagenome | isolation source: Deep-sea hydrothermal vent chimney 2 | place: Pacific Ocean: Juan De Fuca Ridge | depth 2182 m m | reverse complement strand
TTGGCTTTTGGTTCTAACTTACCGGAACAACATCCGATTATTTACTGGCGTTTAAAGCAAGCGTTGGAGAAACGTAAGTTTCCGGTTATTGTTGTCGACCCGCGCGTTACCATGTTTGCTCAAATGGCCGATATTCATTTACCCATTACCCCTGGTACTGATTTAGCTTTATTAAATTCACTTGCTTACGTCATTCTTGATGAAGGTTTAGAGGATGAGTCTTATATTAAAGCCTGCACCAGTGGTTTTGATGATTTCCATGAAACCATCAAGCATTACGACCCGGTTAGTGCATCAAAAATTTGTGGCATCGATGAAGATACGATTCGCAGTGTTGCGCGTACTTATGCAAAAGCCGGTGCGGCAATGTCTATCTGGACAATGGGCATTAATCAAAGTACCCACGGGTCGGACGGCGTCTGTGCAATCAACAATTTAAATCTGATTACCGGCAATATTGGTAAACCCGGTGGCACCAGTTTATCAATTACCGGCCAGTGCAATGCCATGGGCACACGTGAATGGTCGTCCTGTTCAGGCTTACCGGGTTACCGTACTTTAGAAAACAAAAAAGATCGTCAAGATATTGCAAAGTTCTGGGGAATAGAAGAAGACTTCTTGCCTGAAAAACGTGGCCTGTTCCAAACCGATATTTTCCCTGCTATTGAATCAGGTCAAATTAAAGGCATGTGGATTATTGCAACGAATCCGATGACCTCAATGGCAAACACGCCGCGTATACGTAAAATTTTAGAAAAACTGGAATTCCTGGTTGTACAGGATGCCTATCAGGATTGTGAATCGAATCAATACGCCAATGTTTATTTACCTGCCGGTGTCTGGGCAGAAAAAGAAGGCTGCTTTACCAATACCGAACGACGTGTAAACTTAATTCGCAATGTGATTAAACCCTATGGTGATTCAAAGCCAGACTTATGGATTTTCAATCAAATTGCAAAAAGATTTGAGCGGGGCGAAAAAATAAAATTCCCGGATAAGGCTGAAGACGTATTTAGTGAATTACGCCAACTATCAAAAGGCCGCATGCTAGATTATTCGGGTATGAGCTACGAAAAACTTGAAGAGCAGAAAGGTATCCAATGGCCTTGCACTGAAGGCGAAGAATCTGGAAATGCAAGGCTCTATGCCGATGGGCAATTTCAGCATGCCGACGCAAAAGCGAAATTACTCGCACTACCTTTTATCGACAACAACGAAGTGCCAGATGATGAATACCCCTTCTGGATGAACAGTGGCCGTGTGGTTGAGCATTTCCATACGCGTACGCGTACCGGTAAAGTGGGTAATATTAATAAGTTTAGCCCAACGCCGTATATGGAAATGAATCCAGATTCAGCAAAAGAGCTGGGGATTAAACACGGTGGTTATGCGCGTTTAACTTCACGCCGGGGTGATGGTGTTGTTATGGTACAACTTACGCAACGGGTACCACCGAATATGGTTTTTATTCCATTCCATTTTCATGAATGTGCGAACCGTTTGTCACTGGGATTGCTTGACCCGTATTCGCGGCAACCTGCATTTAAACAATGTGCAGTAAAAATTGAAGCCGTGGTAGACCAACAAGCCGCAGCAATACGAAATAAAGAAGCCAGAGCTTATTAATGTTTTTTCGTCGTGTCCATTGTGGTTAACCAGTTTTTAAAATATATTCAGGATTTTTGAACAATGTTTAAAGTAAGAAAAGACGAACCCGATTACGCCTACTTGCCCGATGCGAAAGCCCCGCAAGAAAACCAGTATGGCAAAAAAATAGATCTTTCTATTGGTCATAGCGAATTAACCGGCAAAAGTTTAAACATTAATGGCGATAGCGGTATTAGTGATAACCCGGATCGTTATAAGCAGCACGGTTTTTATTTTAATGCCGACAACTGTATTTCCTGTCATGCTTGCGAGTCAGCCTGTAGTGAAAAAAATGATCTACCGCCTTACTTGGCCTACCGTGCAGTAGGGTATGTTGAGGGTGGGACTTACCCGAGTTATACCCGTTTAAATATTTCGATGGCCTGTAACCACTGTGATAATCCGGTTTGCTTAAAAGGTTGCCCAACGCGAGCTTATACTAAATTTGCAGAATACGGTGCAGTACTGCAAGATCCCGATATTTGTTTTGGCTGCGGTTATTGCACCTGGGTTTGTCCTTACAATGCGCCGCAAATGGATATGGAAAAAGGTCATGTGCATAAATGTAATATGTGCGTGGATCGTTTAGAAGTGGGTTTGAAACCAGCTTGTTCATCGGCCTGTTTAGCGGGCGCCCTGGATTTCGGCATAATAGAAACCACACCAGAAAATCGTGACCAGCTAAAAACATCGATACCCGGTTTTCCAACTGCGGACATTACCAATCCCAATATTCGTTTTCAACAAACAAAAAATTTACCGCGCGATATGTATCGTACTGATTCCACAGCTTTGAAGTATCATCGTAATGATGAAACCGGTGAATATGAACCGATGGTTGATGAACAACGTAAGTCATCAGAAAAATTCTGGAATCTACGCAAATTATTGACCTCACATGAAAATGCGCATATCGCTTTTACCTTAAGTACACAAGCGGTTATCGGAGCCTTCTTTATGTTCCTGTTTGCACAGTTTATGGGTAATGACGCAGGCTTTATTGATTTTACTGCTAACATGGCAAACAGTTATATTCCCTTAATGGCGACCATGCTAGTGCTTTTAAGTTTTGGGATGGCTAAATTAAATTTACATTTAGGTCGACCACACCGTTTTTATCGTGGTTTTTATAATTGGCGGATGTCGCCGGTTAGTCGTGAAATTGCCGGGGTTTCACTGTTTTTTGCCGGTATCACAGGTTACGCTTTGTTTGCCTATTTTGATAATAGTTTTAGTAGAGCATTAGCTCAACTATCGGCGATTACAGCTTTAGTTGGTGGTGTTGCTGGCTTTTATTATATGTACAAGCTTTATCGCATTCCTGCTCGGCCTTATTGGAATCATTGGCAAACAGGCAGCAGTTTTGTAGCTAGCGCACTCGTTATGGGTGGTTTACTTATTGCGATCGTTACGAGCATAACGTATGGATTACATCTTACGGCTGCGACATTAAGCTTTACCTCAAACTTGATTTTAGTTGGTTTGTTACTTGAAGCGATGGGTTTAGTTTTTCATGCGCGTGATATGAAACGAAGCCATAGCGAAGGTGCGGTATCTCATTACGAACAAACAACAACCTATGGTAAGTCTTATATATTACGAAATATTTTATTGGTATTAAACATCATTGCGGTAGCGTTAGTGAGTATTTATGGATTGCAGGATATTGCTGGAATCGCTATGGGAATTGTTCTAAGTTTATCGATACTCGCCAGCGCGGTTATCGGTCGAGCACTGTTTTATGTTTTAGTTATTCCAACAACCATGCCGGGTGCTTTCTTCTGGCGTAATAAAGGTTTTGAAGAACATGCTCGTGAAACCGGGTTAGCGGATATGCCGCAAACAGGCGTGTTGCCAAATCATTAACTATAAAATTTAGTAAGAGAACGTTATGTATCCAAATATGCAAATTAGAACCGTGCTGGTTGACGGAAAAGAAGTCAGAACCTGTAGCGAAGGTTATATTGTTGTTCAGGATGAATGGAGCGAAGGCTTTGCGTATGCACAGGCTGAAGTTGAAGGACTTGAGTTAACAAATGAACACTGGGACGTAGTTCGTTTTTTACGTAACTACTATGAGCAACACCGGGTGCAATGTGAAGTGCGTAAAATGGTTAAGCATTTTAAAGAGACCTGGGGTAAAGAACGAGGTAATAGTAGTTACCTGCATAAAATTTTTCCTCGTGGTGGCCCACAAAAACAAGGCAATCGCCTTGCGGGTTTATTGCGAACCAAAGGCGAGCATTAACAAAGGATTGTCCACGCCGGGTGCAGCCCAGCCTTGGTGTAAGATAAGTCCTACAAACATTTAGTCATTGTCCTACAAGACCTGGTGAGCGTGAAGAGGTATGATCATGTTCCTTTTGTAGGTCGCAGTAGATGGACAGTTTGTGAACATAATTAAACGAAAAATACTATTAATATCAATACTTTGGATTGTTACTGCAACAATTGTTTTGTTCATACAACCAGGAAAAAGCCTTAATAATTCGCCATCAACCACCAATAGCTTGTTAATTGATGATCCCGTCAGTTTAGTTAGCGTCTCTAGTAACAACAAACAATGAATGCCGTATTAACCATCAACCGTTATAACGAACAGGGTTCAATTCCGCTTCGTTCTGAACGTTTTTATCAGGAAAGTGGTCAGTGGTTTTTTTCTGTTCGCTCAGGTCTTGACCTTGGGCCATTCCATTCATTTGAAGATGCGCGAACAGCACTTACCCGTTACATTAAAGAGTCATTAATATCTTAATAATGCATTAAAATTCAATTAGTTACAAAACACCCCCAACAATTTTTCTACCTCTAAATTATTAAAGTTTGTTCTCATTGAGCCGTTATAGCTTTAAGTGATTAATGACTTACGGCTAAAGATTAATGATTTCAAGATTTAAGGTATTCGATAAACCTCTATTACTATTTGTGGCGTTTGGCTTACTTATTCTTGAGTTGCTACCGGCGGATAATTATATAGCGAGAGTGCGTATCAGTCTGGAAATTAGCATTATATTATTAGCCATTATTATATTTATAAAAAACGGTAAAGCAAAGAAACAAGATATATCTGCGGTTGTAGATGCATCTGAAGATGGCGTACAAAAGTCTTTACATGCATTGTTGCTGGATATTGATGAAGCATATACAACTGAAATGGATATTATCAAGAAAGATGTCAATCGAGTAAGAGATATTTTAGGTGAAGCCGTTTCAAATTTAACAGATGGGTTTTCATCGATGAATGAGTTAGTGCAGCAGGAAGATGAACTTGTTCAGTCTATTGTCGAACGTTCTCGTCATAATGATGATACGGCTGAAGGGATTAATATACACAAGTTTGCAAGCATGACAGAAAATATTATGGGGGATTTTATTACCATACTCACCTCTGTTAGCACGCAAAGTATGGAAACAGCGCATAACCTTGATGAAATGAAAGAGCAAATGGATGGTATTTTTTCGTTACTAGACGATTCTAAAACCATTGCCGATCAAACGAATTTACTTGCATTAAATGCCGCTATAGAAGCTGCCAGGGCAGGCGAAGCTGGTCGTGGTTTTGCCGTTGTTGCAGATGAAGTTCGTAGTTTGTCTTCAAGAGCGTCAAGTTTTAATGATCAGATTGCCGATAAGGTGCACAGCGCAAAATCAGCAATTGATCTTGTTAACGATACTGTAAACGATATGGCTTCACGTGATATGAGCTCAAGTATTGATTCACAGGAAGAAATTTCTCAAGCATTAAAACGTATAGAAAGTATGGATGAAAGTTTTTCAAAAACAATGAGTGATGTTGCCTCTATCACGCATAAAATCGAACTTGTTATTGGTAATACTATTCGTGTATTACAATTCGAAGATATTACAAATCAGGTGCTATCAGAGGCAGCAGAACGGAGTTTACGAGTAAGTAATATGACGGGTGAAATTCATGATGCTATCAATGAGTATAAGCAGGGTAATGAAATTACACCGATAGAATACATTAATGAGATAAGAACGAGTGTCAATCGGCTACGTGATAGTTGGCAAGAGCAGCATGAAACGGTTGTTGGATCCAAAAATCTAGATGAAAAAGAAGTTGATTTGTTCTGAAATTTAAACAAAAGGAGATAGCTATGAGTATTGCAGTTTCAAAAAGTGATGACGGAAAAAATGTAACTATAAAAGTAGATGGCCGATTTGATTTTTCTGTGCATAAAGATTTTAGAAATGCGTATAAAGATTATGATGGCAAGGTGAATTTTAAAGTAAACCTGAGTACGACAGAGTATTTAGATAGCTCTGCACTCGGTATGCTACTCCTTTTAAAAAAACATTCTGATAATAATGTGGTTATTGACAAGCCGAATGAAGAAGTAAGGCGGGTTTTAACGATTGCAAATTTTGATAAGGTTTTTACTATTGAATAAATTTCTATTCAACAAAGTTTATAAAGTTTTAACCTGGTAACCCTTTCAGGGAGTAGGCAGTGGCAAATACAGCAGAAAAATTAGTGGTTGACAGAGTTCAATCTAAAGGAAGGGCTTTAATTGTAGATGATGAACCTACAAACCGACTGATACTGCAAGCGCACCTATCAAAGAATGGATATGACGTCAGTCTGGCTGTTAATGGTATTGAAGCAATTGAAATCTTCAAGGAGGAATCGCCAGATATTATTTTTATGGATGTCATGATGCCTGAAATGAATGGTTATGATGCAACAAGAAATATTAAGGAGTTATGTGGTGATCGTTTTGTTCCGATAATTTTCCTAACCGCTATTACAAACGAGGTTGAATTAGCTAAATGTGTGGAAGCTGGCGGAGATGATTTTTTAACAAAACCGTTTAGCTATACACTTTTAAAAGCAAAAGTAGAAGCTTTAGAGCGGGTACGCGATCTGCATCGTGAAGTCAGAAAGCATCATGAGCAAATTCTACGTGATGAAGAAGTTGCTGAGGAATTATTTACTACTGTTGTAATGGCAGAGAATGTTGAACTAGACAAACTTCATATTATGCTACGCCCAGCTGTTACTTTTAGTGGTGATATTCTGATGAGTGCGCGAAGTCCCTCTGGTGAATTGTTTGTCTTGCTGGGTGATTTTACCGGTCATGGTTTGGTTGCATCAATTGGTGCTTTACCTGTTTCAGAAATATTCCGCACAATGACAAAAAAAGGTTTTGCACTAAGCAGTATTTTAAAAGAAATGAATAAAAAGCTGGAACATCTTTTGCCCGGTGATAAATTTTTGGCTCTCGGTGCTATTAGTATTGCCAAAGATGTAAAGTCGGCCACGGTCTGGAATGGTGGCATACCCAGTATTATTCATTTAAACAAAAACAAGGAAATTATAAATCGTTTTTCTGCTGAGCATTTAGCATTAGGTATTATTGATGAGATTGATGATGAAAAACCAGTCCATATTGATATAAAAGAGGGGGATGCCTTAATTATGTATACCGATGGGGTTATTGAGGCAACCGATCCCGAAAAGAATATGTATGGAGAAGAGCGCTTCGAAAAGCATCTAATAAATTCAAAAACTGATGAAATACTCATTAATATAGAAAAAGATATCATAAAGTTCACCGATGGCTATGCGCAAGATGATGATATCAGCATGGTCATTATTCCATGTGATACTGGATTGTCAGTTTCAGATGAAAAAGAATTGGTTGCCAAAGAGAAATCAACTGAAACCAGTATGATTGATTTTTCAGTAACGGATGATGAAAATATTCGATTGGAGTGGCAGTGGGACTTTAACGCACATGCAGCCAGTTTAAGTCGAATAGATCCTGTTCCGGTGCTAATTAGCCAGATACAGGAATTAGAAGATATAAAAAAACATCGTCAAAATTTATTTTTAATACTATCTGAGTTATTTAATAATGCGCTTGATCATGGAATATTACATCTTGATTCAAAGATGAAGATGGATCCCGATGGCTTTACTGAATACCTGGAGCAACGCGAAAAACGTCTGCAAGAATTAAAAAATGATAATATTTTAATAACCATTGAGAAAATTAATTTTTATGATAAGAATTTTCTTAAAATCCGTTTCAAGGATTCTGGTGAAGGATTTGATATAAATAAAAATAAAGAAGATTTTGACAAAAATAAGAAACTATCGGGGCGTGGTGTTCAGCTGGTAAAAGAACTCTGTTTCCATGTTGAATACAAGGGCAATGGTAATGAGGTAGAGGTTGTCTATCAACTCTAAAATGACATCTTTAATGAGCAGAATAAAAACCATACTAATAGCCGATGATGATAATTTTATGCGACTTGCTCTAAAAAAAGTTTTAGAAAAAGATAATTACACTATTTTTGAAGCTGTCGATGGTAATGAGGCTATAGAAGTCTTTAATCTAAATCAGCCAGATTGCGTCTTACTTGACGGTTTAATGCCCAACCTGGATGGCTTCGCAGCATGCAATCAGATTCGTGCTACTCAGCGTGGCAAAGCCGTACCGATTTTAATTGTTTCTGGTTTAAGCCGGGAAGAAATTAAAGCGGATTACCCTGATACCCTTGTAACCGGTTATATTAGTAAGCCTGTTGATTGGGATAAAATGTTGAAGAAAATTTCAAATTTATAGCGGCAATACAGGATGCTTTTAAGTATTCATGATTTTTTTAAAACAGTATTGTCAAAATGCACATCACTCAAACTATATTTTATCAATGTTCTAATATTTGCATGGTCGGTATTCTCCAAGTTGAGTAATACATCGTTACGGTAATATTTACCAAAACAGTTTAATGTTTCTTCTTTTGTTAAGCTATTCAGTTTAGCAAAAGCTAAAATTTTACAGGAACCTTCGTTCGTAGATGCTTCATTGATAACGATATCGTTATCTTGACCATTGTGAAATCGTGATGGTGTGTAATGATATTCATTGTTAATGGTTTCAATCACCTGGTTAAATTGAACCTGGGTTGGGTTTTCTTTTAATAAAGTGAGTAATTCTGTCAGTAACATAACAAAGCCTGTAAATTTAATAGTTATGATGAGCAGCTAACACTAACCTGGCTTGCCCAATCTGGTGGCGTGCCTGCATAGTGTTTCATATCAGTGTGTTCATCGAAGGGGGTCTGTAACAATGTGAAAATTTTATCTATTTCTGTATAGTCCTGTTGTTCAGCCTTTTCTATCGCAATTTGCGCCATATAGTTTCGCAGAATATATTTCGGGTTAATCTGTTGCATTAACTTTTGTTGAGTTGTGAAATTTAAATTAAGCGATAAAAAATGTTTTGTGTATTGCGTAGCCCAACTGTCAAAATTTTCACGTTCGACAAACATATCGTGTAAAGATGTGGTTTTTTTAGAACTTAATAATCTAAAGAATAAGGTGTAGTCAACATTAGATTGCTGCATTTGTAAAAGTAAATCGCCAATTAGTTGCTCAGACACTTTATCGGTTTTATCAAAGCCCAGTTTTTGAGTCATAAGTTCATTGTAATACTGAGTGTATAATCCCTGATAAGTATTTAATGCCGCTTGAGCCGCTTCTACATCGACTAGTGGCAACAGAGCCTGTGCCAGACAGCTCAGGTTAAATAATCCGATTTGTGGTTGATTCGCAAAGGCATATCGACCTTCATGGTCTGAATGGTTACAAATAAAATCCGGGTTATAATTATCTAAAAAACCAAACGGACCATAGTCAAGGGTTAAACCGAGTATCGACATATTATCGGTGTTCATGACACCATGGGCAAAACCAACCGACTGCCATTGGGCTATTAACTTAGCTGTTTTATCAACAGCAGTATTCAGTAAATTTATATAAGGATTAGTGGAATCGGAAAATTCCGGATAATGATGCTGAATAACAAAATCTGCCAGCGTTTTAATCTCATCGAATTGATTTCGATAATAAAATATTTCAAACGAACCAAAGCGAATATGCGATGGTGCAAGTCGCGTGACAACTGCTGCAGTTTCAATATGTTCACGATAAACTTCGTCGTTATTACCGATTAAACATAAAGCCCGTGTGGTTGGAATACCTAAACCATGCATTGCTTCACTGCATAAATATTCACGGATACTTGAACGTAATACCGCCCGGCCATCGGCTCGCCGTGAATAGGGTGTCATACCGCTGCCTTTTAGTTGTATTTCCCATTTTTCACCGTGTTGGTTTGTGGTTTCACCTAACATAATGGCGCGCCCATCACCAAGCTGTTCGACATAATGACCAAATTGGTGGCCTGCATAGAGCATAGCGACAGGCTTAGATTGAGTAGGGCATTTTTCACCGCTAAAATATTTTATAAAATCCGGCTGAGATGATTCGGCTGGATCAAGGTCAAGTAATCGAGACGCGTTTGAATTAAAATGAATTAAATAACTAGCAGATTTAAAAGGACTGGGTTTAACTTCCGATGAGAATTTTTTACCTAGTTTTGCAAAAATATTACTAAATGGCAGGTTATCAACTGAATGCTTCATTGCGACACACTAAAATTAAAACCATATTTTAGTGTGAAAACTCTTTAAATGCTATCTTGATAAAACCAGAAATTTGTCGGGTTATGTATGAGTAACCCTGTAGAAGATAAGTTAAGGTGATGGTATTCCATTGTTACGTAAGTAAGCTAGGACGGTGGTTGACGTTAGTGACGTACCCCAAACAGCATTTAGAGATTTGGCAACAAATAGATCTCCTTTAGTAATGGGGGATGTATTACCTGGCGTAAACTCATACATTGAAATCGCTGAGTCACACATTTCAATTAAACGTGGAACCAGCCAGCTAACATCACGCTTCTCTAGTTGATAAGTGTGAATATTACTAAAGAAAGTTTGCATATCGGTTTTACCATACGGGATATATAGTAGGCTTTGTCCTGCATTATTCAGTTTGTTAAATAGATAAGCGGTGCTAAAGGTTAAATGAATGGGGATGGTTACAAAGTTTCCAATTTGGCCATGCTCGGTTACAACGCTTGCCCAGGGTGCCTTATCGAGTTGCTTGTACCAGAAACCCTCTACTAAAGCAGGATTCGTATTGGCAAAATTATGTGAGAACTTTGCTGGTAAAATGGTATCGCCATCATCGTGTGGGATAAGCATTGGCACACTTGCCAGGGCGGTCAGGTCGTCGAGGGTATAACCGCTGTAATTTGTATTGGGTGCTTTGCCGGTAGTGGCAAAAAAACGCCGAAGATAGGGATCATAAAACTGACTGTATTTTTTTAGAACGCTATTATCTGTAACCAATGCAGGTAGTTGGGTATTAATAAAATTGACCAGGCCAAAAAAATCACTAACCGGGAACATGGCTACGGCGGCAGCCGGGCGAACGTCAACCGGTGCATTTAACGCTGCATATAAGGTTTCAAAGCCACCCCATGAGCCACCGATAATGCCAATCTGGCTACGATCAACTTCATTTTGGGTAGCTAAAAAGCGCAGCCCGGCGATTACATCATCAATGTCATTTGCAACATTACCGCCGGCATAGAAGCGGCCATAGGTGACCAGTACGCTGTAGTTGTTCCATAAATAAATAAAGGCTTCATCACCAATTTTGTTTGCATTGCTTAAGCTATAACAAGTTGTCGATGAGGTTTGGCTGTTGTAATCCGGCCCATCAACATCGGGCGCGCACATTGGAGGCAGGCCACCGGCTGTCATATAAGCATTAAAATCATTTGCCCAACGGGTGTCGACGGCTTCCCCTGTCCAGTCTATGCCAGCATAGGGTTTTGTTAAAACAATAACAGGATGCGGGCCTGTGCCACTGGCCGGGTAATATTTGGCATAGGCATAACCGCCTGTTTTATTGGGTAGGCGCAGGTTTTGGTAAGCCCAGGTTTGATCAACTAAAGTATAAGTACCGGTTGATAAAACTTCACCGCTATCGGCAAGTGGGGCTGGTGTGGGGTTAGTCGGTTGTGTTGCATTGCCGGGTGTTGAACCACCACCACAGGCACTAAGCGAGATCAAAGTGAATAATAAAAAAGAGTAAAGCTTAAAGTCCGTTTTCATTGGAATAAGCTAACATATTTTTAATAGATTGTAGTGTGACTTACGCTCGCTGCGGTCATTTAAACATATTGCCCGGCACACCAGCCTGATGACCATGCCCATTGAAAATTGTATCCCCCCAGCCAGCCGGTCACATCTACAACTTCACCAATAAAATATAAACCGATATGGTTATTCGCCTGCATAGTTTTTGATGACAGTTGATTGCAATCGACTCCGCCCAGAGTCACTTCGGCAGTGCGGTACCCTTCGGTTCCATTGGGTTTGATTGACCATTGCTGTAACTGGCTCACTACTTTTTGAATATCTTCTTTTGCTAGCGAGATTAATTTTGTATTTAGTACAGACTCTTTAATAAATAGGTTAACGACACGTTTTGGAAGATAATGGGTGAGCAGGGTTTTTAGTATTTGCTGAGGATGTGATTGTATTGCATTGTTAATTATTTTAAATAAGTCATCTGCGGGTAATAAATTAATCGTAATAACTTTAGCTGGCTGCCAGTAAGATGATATTTGTAAAATAGCTGGGCCGCTTAAGCCGCGATGAGTAAATAAAATATTTTCTTTAAATTGGGTATTATCAACCTGCACGGTACTGTTAATAGCAATACCCGATAAAGTTTCGAAGCGTTTTTTATCTTCAGGCTGCAATGTAAGAGGTACTAGCGCGGCCGATATATCAATAATATTTATTTTAAACTGCGTAGCAATTTTATAACCAAATGGTGTGGCACCCATTTTGGGAATGGATAAGCCACCTGTTGCAATAACCAGGGATTCGCATCGGAAAGATTCGTTTTCTGTTTCGATTTTATAGCCCGCTTCAGCGGGCGATATTTTTTTAATCAAGGTATTAAGCTTAACCTCCACTTTGACCTTATTCGCTTCCGCCAATAACATTGTTAAGATGTCCCGAGAACTGTTATCGCAAAATAACTGGCCATGGTCGCGTTCATGGTAGGCTATATTATGTTTTTGTACCATTTCCTGAAAATGCCATTGGTTGTACCGACTAAGGGCGGACTTACAAAAATGTGGGTTATTTGAAATATAATTGTCGGCTTCAACGCTTAAATTGGTGAAGTTGCACCGGCCACCACCTGACATCAGTATTTTTTTACCGGGTTTATTAGCATGGTCTAGAATCGTAACCTGGCGGCCTCGTTTACCGGCCTCAATCGCACACATTAAGCCTGCTGCACCGGCTCCAAGGATAATGACGTCTGTTTTTAACATCTTATTATTGTACGCTATTCTTCAAGTCGTCACCTTTTCTAATTACAATCTGTATTCATCTTAATCTCATATACGGGTATAATAGTGCTTATGTCAGCTTCAGAATTTATTATCTTGTTTTTCCTGCTTGCGGGTATTTTTTATTGGGTTGATACTATTTTCGTTAAAGAAATTGCCACTCAGCACGGTAAGCAAAGATGCAAGGAATTAGGGGTTGCTTTCCTCGATGCAACCGTCGAAATTACAAAAGTCAGGTTAAAGCGAAATGCAAGGGGAACGGTTAAGTTTAAGCGCGACTACAGTTTTGAATTTAGCAGTGATGGTGTCAGACGTTATACCGGTAATATCACGATGCTTGGAAAAATACTGGTTGATTTGGAAATGTCAGCTTATCCGGAAACAAATCGTAATACGTTGTCTTCTGAACAACAAAATAAAACACATTATACAATTGATTCAACCGTGGTAGATATTAGTGAAGCAGCTAAAAAAAATAAACCACCCACTGAATTTAAATAAAGGAAAAATACGATGCCTAAAGCGAGTGATTTAAAGCGCGGAGTTATTGTGGATATTAACGATGTGCCTCATGCTGTTAAAAAGGTAGAAGCAAAGAGCCCATCATCTCGTGGTGCGGTAACCTTATATAAAATTCGTTTTACAAATTTAAAAACAGGTAGAAAATTGGATGAATCGTATAAAGGCGATGATTTTCTAAAAAATATCGATTGTGTGCGAGCACCTGTTCAATATTCTTATATGGATGGTGAATCCTATGTTTTTATGAACATGGAAGACTACAGCCAATATAGTTTAAACCCTGATGAGATAGAAGATCAGAAGGACTATTTAACTGAAAGTCTGGAAGGTATTACTGCTTTATTGGTTGATGGGGAAGTACTTGGTATAGAATTACCTTCGACGGTCAGTTTACAAATAACCGAGACTGCGCCGGGAATAAAAGGTGCAACAGCCTCAAGCAGAACAAAACCGGCAACACTCAGTACCGGCCTGGTAGTACAAGTGCCGGAGTATCTGGAAAATGAAGAAGTGATAAAAATTAATACTGCTAATGGGAAGTTTATATCCAGGGCTTGAATGTATGTTTAACCACGGCGGCACGGCGAAAGAACAAATAAATCGTTTGAGCAGTCATTGCGACGAACGATAGTGACGCGGCAATCTTTATGATATGAGAGGCATATTCAGCAAGATTGCCGCGCTATCGCTCGCAATGACAGGTAAAAGATGTTTTCGGCGTGCCGCCGTTGTTAAACTTTTTATCTATTCCTTAATGGCTCAAACAAATATTCTAAACCATTTACCTTAACTTCATACATAATCCCCAGCATTACACCGAGTTCACCTTTCGGGAAACCTTTGTTAGCAAACCAGACAACATAAGGCTCAGGCAAGTCTATAAGCAAGCGACCTTTGTATTTACCAAAGGGCATACGGTAGGCGGCGAGTTTTAATAATTGTTGAGGATCAGAAAGCAGAGAAGTCCCTTCTGCTAATGGTGATGCAGAAGGGGGGATATTATCAGGCAAAGCGTTCTTCGAGATATTGATTGATTTCAGACGATTCATACATCCAGGTAGCTTCGCCTTTTGCATCGGTAATTTTCAGGCAAGGTACTGAAATTTTACCACCGTTTGCTAATAACTCGTTGCGTGCATCTAAATCATATTGCGCATCGAGCATTTCTATATTTAGAGATAATCTGCGAATCATACGTTTTACTTTAATACAAAAAGGACAGGTGCTAAATTGATATAAGGTAAGACTTTTTGCTGCAGAATCAATTTGCTTTTGTTGTTCTTCCGGGCGTTGTACGCCTTTTGGCATGGTAATTAAGTTTAAAAATAAAATAATGGGTCCGAGAATAATTCGAATGGTCTTGAAAAAATATTTAAAAAAGAATCTCATATTATACGTCCACTAAAGCCTTGAGTTAAGTTATTATAACTGCGGTATTTTAACAATTTGTCTGCATTTTATAAAGTGTATTTCGCGTAAATAATCCTTGAAATATGAGGCTAAATGATGTGGTTAATCCTAAAGTCATGACATTATCTAAATCTAGTAAGTGCCCTTGTAGAAGTGGCTTAAAATACAGAAAATGTTGTGGCCAGTACCTCAAGCAGGGTTCTATCCCTTTAACTGCTGAGACATTAATGCGCTCTCGCTATACGGCGTATGTTTCAGGAAATGAGGAATATCTCTTAAATTCATGGCATAACTCAACACGCCCGACAGAACTTAATTTAGAGCAGGACGCCAGTGAATGGATAAAGCTGGAAGTGCTGGGTGTGCATGCAGGTAAGCCTAAAGATAATACAGCTACGGTTGAATTTATTGCCCATTTTAAGGTGCAAAACCAACGCCAACAGCTACATGAAGTAAGTCGGTTTATTAAAGAAGAAGGTCGCTGGTTTTATCTCGATGGTAATGTATCGAATGATACACCTTAAATGCAAATAAATGATGTCCCCATCTTATATTCTTTTCGGCGTTGCCCTTATGCTATGCGTGCAAGGATGGCCATTGTTGCCAGTGTGGTGGTGGTTGAATTAAGAGAAGTTCATTTAAGAGACAAGCCAACTCAAATGCTTGCAGCTTCACCAAAAGCCACCGTGCCTGTTTTAGTTTTAGCCAATAAAACGGTTATTGATGAAAGCCTCGATATTATGACGTGGGCATTAGAACAAAATAATTCTATGTATTGGTTAGCAGGATATAGCAGCGAAGAGCAAACAAAAATATATAGCTTGATTGAAGAGAATGATACAAGTTTTAAACAACACCTGGATCATTATAAATATGCCGATCGATTTACTGCTTATTCTGCCGAATATTATCGCGAACAGGGCGAGGCATTTTTGCAAAAACTTAATGTACGGTTACAGCAAACAGATTATCTTTTTGGTGAGAGCCTTTCACTTGCCGACATCGCTATTTTTCCTTTTATTCGCCAGTTTGCGCAGGTGGATAAAAACTGGTTTGATGAAAGTGAATATAAGTATTTACAGCGGTGGTTAGAAAATCTATTAATATCAGAAAATTTTAAATTATCGATGAAAAAGTTTGTTGCCTGGCAAGCAAATGATAAAACAGTGTTTCTTAACGATCTGTAGTGTATTTTGTCTGTTTTCTCCATCAATGGGTTAACCCATTGCCGATATTTCTCAAAAATATTAACCCATACGGGTAATGTATTTACTAAAATTTATTGATAAAATCGGGTGTAAATTTATTTTAAGGATTAATAATAATGAAACATTTACTGCTATCTCTTGTATTGTGGGTTGGTTTTGTTTTTAGTGCGACTGCGGCAACGATTGGTTCGTTAACCTATGACGAAAGTATTGCTGGCAATGAAGTAATAACGGACAGTTTGAATAATCTGGAATGGTTACGTTGGGATGTTTTCCTTGGTCTGGATTATGCCGATACAGTTGCCGCGATTTCTACGGGTGGCGCTTATGATGGCTGGAGTATTGCTGGAAATAACCAAGCACAACAGTTTGTCGATGCGATCTTTGGTACAAATAATTGTACAGCATCAAACACCTTAATATGTGGTAATAGCTTGTCTCTTGGTCAGGTGACAGGGAATAATTATACCGTTTCTTCTGCTAACTATGCTTTTTTCTTATCGGATAATGGAACAGGTCAGGAAGTGGGTTTTCTTGGGTTAGTGAATAGTTCATTTAGCAAATCGAATGAATGGGGTTCGATAGTATTTGCCGATTCCAAAACATCAGGTTCAGTCACTGCTATCCCCTGGTTACTGTACCGTAATGCTCAAGGCGCTGTGGTTCCTGAGAGTTCATCAATTTTTATATTTGCTATTGGCCTGCTTGGTTTATTCGGTTTCGTAAGACGTAAGATTTAGTTTTATTATTTGGCCGTAATCTCACGTATTTCTTTTTCCAGTGCATCAAGTTTATGGATAATATTGTCAGACATTTTTTGCAGGTCAGAAAAAAGAAGATTGGCTTTTGCAAGATTTTGTCGTTGTTGTTTTTTGTGATTGCCGGTTAACCGCGACAGAAAAGTATCTTTTTCAGGTTTAAACAGCAGGTGATAAATTTCGGCATAAATCCTATGTAGTTCGTTATGCGGGCCTTCTATGGAACGGTATGTTTGCAAATTTGTTAGTTGTCGGCCCTCTCGGTAATACCACTTACCAAAGACACAATCTGTCGGGAGAACAGGAATTTTTTCCTCATCAACCGGCTTACCTTTCAGCAAAGCATGTGTGTGAGTGACCCAACCCAAGTGTGCTTTTTTAGCATCACGTAAATGTTTAATGATTTCTTTTTCGTTCATAGGATTCGCACCTTGTCTATTTATTAATACTTGAGTTAATTGTCTGATTTATTTGCGTCTTTAACAAGCTGTTATGGAATAATTTATAGAAAGCGCTGTACGGATTAACCTGTATTAGGCCCCTGTTAACCTGTATTAGGCCCCTGTTAATCTGTTATATCGTGGTCTAAAATTATAGATGAGTAGAATAAAGTTGATATATTTTTTAGAGAGTAAGACATGAGCAGTCCCGGAATCTTTATCTATATTTCTGCTTGCTCTGGGTTTTTCAGGTTTATTTATTGCCGCAAAGCGCAGACTGTAACTTTAATACAGAATTAATACATCAATGCCGCATCCGTGCGGGATTTTTTATCTGTAATAAATCAAAGATTGAGGGTTTACACTGATATGAGGCTGGTTTAGCTTTTTAATAAGCAGTGTAATCTGCTACAATCGCGCCCTGATTTAAGAACCCTCTTATTTCCTCCAATTCAAGTGGTACCGTACAGTGATTTCTACAGCTAATTTAACCATTCAATTTGGTGATAAACCCCTATTCGAAAATGTTTCAGTCAAATTTGGCGAAGGCAACCGTTACGGTTTAATTGGCGCGAATGGTTGTGGTAAATCCACTTTTATGAAGATTTTAGGCGGTGAGTTAGATGCTACTGCCGGTACTTACTCTATCGACGTGAATGAACGCCTGGGTAAATTAGGCCAGGATCAATTTGCTTTTGAAGAATACTCGGTGGTTGATACCGTTATTATGGGGCATGCAGAGCTCTGGGAAATAAAGGCTGAACGGGACCGTATTTATTCATTACCTGAAATGAGCGAAGCAGAAGGAATGAAGGTTGCGGAACTCGAAGTCGAATTCGCGGAAATGGACGGTTATACCGCTGAAGCACGTGCAGGGGAATTGTTGTTTGGTTTAGATATTCCACTAGAACAACATTCAGGCCCAATGAGTGCGGTCGCACCGGGTTGGAAGTTACGCGTATTACTGGCACAGGCCTTATTTTCTGATCCCGATATTTTATTACTTGATGAGCCGACCAATAATCTGGATATCAATACTATTCGCTGGTTAGAAAATATTATCAACGAACGTAATAGCACCATGATTATCATTTCGCATGATCGACATTTCTTAAATAGTGTTTGCACTCATATGGCCGATCTGGATTTTGGTGAAATTAGAATTTATCCCGGTAACTATGACGCTTACATGACGGCATCAACCGCAGTACTTGAGCGTCAGCAAGCAGATAATGCCAAGAAGAGAGTACAAATTGCAGAGTTGCAATCGTTTGTGAGTCGTTTCTCGGCGAATGCGTCTAAAGCGAAACAGGCGACTTCGCGTGCCAAGCAACTTGAAAAAATTAAGCTGGAAGACATCAAGCCTTCGAGTCGAGTGAATCCTTTTATTCGTTTTGAGCAAGAGAAAAAATTATATCGTTTAGCTATTGAAGTAAAAGGTTTAAGCAAAGGCTTTGACGAGAAGCCTTTGTTCAGCGATTTGAATATGTTGGTAGAGGTAGGCGAGCGTATTGCAATAATTGGCCCCAATGGTATTGGTAAAACAACATTGCTTAGAACCCTGGCGAATGATCTTGAACCGGATAGTGGCTTGGTTAAGTTGTCTGAAAATCATAGCCTTGGATATTTTGCACAAGATCATGCACATGACTTTGAAGAAGAATTAAATCTGTTTGACTGGATGAGCCAATGGAAGCAGCCGGGCGATGATGAACAAGCCGTTCGCGGTATTCTGGGTAGAATGCTGTTTTCACAAAATGATATTAAAAAGTCAGTTAAAGTCATTTCGGGTGGCGAGCAGGGTCGAATGTTGTTTGGTAAATTAATGATGATAAAACCCAATATTCTATTAATGGACGAGCCAACCAACCACCTTGATATGGAATCAATTGAATCACTCAATACTGCGCTAGAGAATTATCCGGGTACGCTTATTTTTGTCAGCCATGACCGTGAATTTGTGTCTTCACTGGCAACGCGAATAATCGAAATAAAAGAGGATAGTTTAGTAAACTTTTCAGGGACTTATGAAGATTATTTACGGCTTCAGGTGGCTGATTAGTCACAGAATAATAACCTTGTAAAATACGGGCTAATTAGATTCGCTGCTCTTCGATAGCGTTGGCGATGATCTGCCACCCTATATCACGTATACTCCCGAACTTAACAAGGCATTCGAGATCGTGCGAACTGTACCCTCCACACGTGCTTAATTTTGCTGTGCTGCTTAATGATTCTTAATTGATGCATATCAAAGCAGATAGCATAGCTATTCGTTCGCAATGATTTTTTCAATTTAAAGAATGGTTATGTAATGAAAGCAATTTGCCCGTCATGTCATTTCGAAAATCCAGCGGGCTTTAAATTCTGCGGCGAGTGCGGCGCCAAATTTGAAGTCCGAAATTTTTCTTCTGATACTATTCCTGCCCTAACGCCTACAGCTATTGAAACCATTGATGGCAATACTGCTGAGCGTCGCCAGTTAACGGTTATGTTTTGTGATTTAGTTGATTCAACTCAACTTTCAGATAATCTTGACCCGGAAGACTTACGCGAAGTTATTCATCATTACCAAAAAGCCTGTGGTGAAATTGTTAGTCGTTACGATGGTTATATCGCCCAGTTTTTAGGTGATGGTCTGCTTATTTATTTTGGTTTTCCACATGCACATGAAGATGATGCCCGTCGCGCGGCGGTTAGCGCGCTTGAAATGGTTGATGCGATTAAAGCATTGAATCGCGCATTCACTCTACCGGAAGGTTATAGCCTGGCGGTACGTATTGGCATTAATACCGGCTTGGTTGTGACCAGTGAGCTGGGTTCAGGGGTAAAGAAAGAACACCTTGCTTTAGGTAAAACCCCGAATGTTGCCGCCCGTTTACAAGCACTTGCCGGTAAAGATCAGATATTAGTCAGTGGCTCCAGCCATCAACTGATTGAAAATGATTTTAATTTTAAAGATCTGGGCGAAAGGCAAATAAAAGGCATTGCTGAAGGGATAAGATCTTATCAGGTCATCGAGAGTATCGATAATAAAAATAATATTATCGATGCGAGCGGTAAAACTGCTTCAAAAATTATTGGTCGGCAACATGAAATTAACACGTTATTAAAACTCTGGGATAAAACCATTCAGGGGCAGGGTTGTATCTCGGTGGTGAGTGGTGATGCAGGCATTGGCAAGTCTCGGTTACTGAAGGCATGCCGGGATGAACTTAAAAGTGACGACTATCAGTTATTGGTCGCACGTTGCCATGCGTTTGGTGAGACAAGTACGTTTAGTCCGATTGTGGATTTATTGCTGCGTATAATCGGTTTATCAACGAGTCTTTCGGTTGAAGAAAAACGTAAAAAATTACACAGTTTTCTGGAACGGGAAAAAATAGATGTAGAAGAAGCGTTTCCCCTGTTTGCAACTTTTCTGGGCTTGCCTTTAAGTACACGAGATCGTGAAATTGTTATAGCGCCACAAAAACGAAAAGCCAGAATGATAGAATTAGTCTCTGAGTTATTAATTCGCTCATCGAAGCAAGTGCCAATGCTATTAATTATTGAAGATTTGCACTGGGTCGATCCTTCAACGCTCGAACTCATTAATTACCTTATCAGGGTTATTCCTGATAATCAGATACTCGCTGTTTTTACCTGCCGGCTAAATTTTGTTATTCCCTGGCACGAAAGTGAAACCTTAAACTTCTTGTTTTTAGATAATCTTGAGCAGGTTGATGTTGAATCTATGGTTTTGTCTTTAACCCATGACAAAGCGTTACCACTGGAAATCATGCAGCATATTGTGGATAAAACAGATGGTATTCCCTTGTTTATCGAAGAATTAACAAAAATGTTAATTGAATCTGGTTTGTTACGTTTTGTAGGCAATAAATTTGTTCTTGATGGCGTCCTGCCCGAGCAAAATATACCAGCAACCTTGCAGGACTCACTGACTGCAAGGTTAGACAGTATGGGTGCTGCAAAAGAGGTTGCCCAACTTGGTGCTGCGATTGGTCGTGAATTTAGTTATCAGTTAGTGCGTTCTGTTATTGGCAAAGGCCAAGATGAACTGGATGTGGCATTGCAAGAGTTAGTCAATGCAGAATTAATTTATCGTCGTGGTTTGCCACCAAATGCAGACTATATTTTTAAACATGCTCTTATTCAGGATGCTGCTGCCTCTTCATTATTAAAGTCGCATCGACAAAAACTACATCAGCGTATTGCCAGTGTTTTAATTGATGAGTATGCCAGTATGGCAGAAACTCGGCCTGAGCAAATTGCACATCATTTTACCGCCGCAGCTAATTATGAAGTTGCGATTGACTGGTGGATTAAGGCTGGCTCGCATGCCCTTGAACAGTCTGCGAGTGTTGAAGCAATTGAACATGCAAAAAAAGGTTTAAATTTATTGCAGCATGTAACCGATACAGAAAGAAACCGACGTCGAGAACTTTATTTGCAAATGACACTGGGCCCGGTACTTACCGCAACGAAAGGCTATGCCGCACCGGAAGTTGAAAATGCCTATCGACGAGCTTATGAATTATGTCAAACAGTGGGCGCAGGTGCTGATTTGTTTCCGGTGCTGTGGGGATTTTATGCTTTTTCAGTTGTGCGTTCCGAGTTTTTAGCCGCACTAGATGCCGCAACACAGATGCTGGATCTTGCCGATACCCTGGAAGAAGAGTCAATGCAAATTGAATCGCATCAAGCGCTCGGTCTAATTAATTATTTTATGGGGCAACCGAAACTAGCGCAGAACCACATTCTCAAAGTTCTGGAACTGGACAGCGGTCAGCGGGATCGTTCTTTTACATTTAAAAGTGGCCAGGATGCCAGTGTTTGTAACCTTGCCTTTGCCGCGTTAAACAGCTGGATGCTGGGGGATGACTCGCACGCTGAAAGTTTTTCAAAACAGGCGATTCAACTGGCAAGAGAATTAGACCATCCTTTTAGTTTAACGTATGCACTTAATTTTGCATCGTGGTTGAGCTATATGCAGGGTAATGCAGAAAAAACAAAATTTTATGCCCAGGAAGAAATCGACCTTTCAATCGAGCACGAATTTTTCTGGTTACACAAAGGTAAATTGTTATTGGGTTGGGCAATGGCGCAATCAGATGATAAGGAAAAAATTAAACAAGGTCATGAAATGGTTAAAAATGGTTTTCATGCCTATAAAGAACCTGGCGCGCGATTAGGTCAAACATTACAAATGGCGATTGATGCCGATATCTGTTTGCGTCAGGGTGATTTAGACGAAGGGCTTGATATTATTGATAATGCATTACATGCAGTCGATAGTACGGGAGAAGTTTTCTGGCATGCAGAATTGCTGCGAATTAAAGCCGAAATATTAAAAGATGTAAAACCGGAAGAAGCCGCTGAATGTTATCAGCAGGCAGTGACTATCGCAGAACAACAAGCCGCTGCTGGTTTAATGCAACGTGTAAAGCAGAGTATGGAAAAATTCAATGCTCATAAGAATGTGGCGAACAAATAAATTTTATATTTAAATGTACTTCAAGAAAGGAAAACGATAATGCCTGAAGATATACCAAAAGCAGTGATGGCTTTAATCTGGTTGTTAAGCGGGGTAATTGTATTTGGCTGGCTACTGATGGAATATGCGGGCATGGTTCCCTTTGTTTTTGCCCTGTTTTTCTTTGGCATACCTGTTTTTGTTTCTAAAAAGCTACTAAAGAGAAAAGTATAAATCAATTTATTGATAAAATTTGTAGCTATGTCATTCCCGCCCCGACTAAGCCACTCGGAGACAAGCTGCGGCACACTACTGTCGGAGATAAGCCTAAATTTCGTCATTCCCGGCAGGCGGAAATCTAGAGTTACTAGTAATTTACTTTAGCCTATTCTGTTTTAACTAACGCCGCTGCTTTTTTAGCATTCTCCCGTGCGGCATCTGTTGTGTCGGCATAACAAAGAGCAACCCCCATACGACGTTTTCTAAAAGCTTCTGGCTTGCCAAATAAACGCAAGTCAGTTTGGGGTATTGTCAGTGCCTTTTCGATATTGTCGAATTCAATCGCGACTTTATCGTGGCCGCCATAAATAACTGCGCTGGCACCGGCAGTGCGTAAGGCTGTTGAGACAGGTAAGCCTAAAATAGCGCGCGCATGCAGTTCAAATTCGTTTTGGTTTTGAGTAATCATGGTGACCATGCCGGTATCATGTGGGCGAGGGCTGACTTCACTAAAGATAACATCATTACCTTTAATAAATAATTCCACCCCAAACAGGCCTCGACCACCTAAACTATCTGTAACGGTTTTTGCTATATGTTGTGCTTTGTCTAAAGCCTCGTTAGTCATTTTCTGCGGCTGCCAGCTTTCGACATAATCCCCTTGTTGCTGAATATGGCCGATGGGTTCGCAGTAACTTGTTATTGTTTCACCTTTTGCATTTAAAGAACGAACGGTCAGCAAGGTAATTTCATAATCAAAGTTAATCATTTGTTCAACAATAATGCGTGTGGTGGCAACACGTGCGCCACTCAAAGCATAGTCCCAGGCAATTTGAATATCCGCTTCATTGTTAATGGTTGACTGGCCTTTCCCTGACGATGACATAACCGGTTTTACGATACAGGGGTAGCCAATGCCACCATCTATTGCCGCTTTAAGTTCTTCATAGGATTCAGCAAAGGCGTACTTAGAGGTTGGAATTTTTAATTCTTCAGCTGCTAGACAGCGAATACCTTCGCGGTTCATGGTGAGTTGGGTTGCACGTGCGGTTGGGATAACGGTTGCCAGGTTTTGCGCTTCAATTTCTGCTAGCATATCCGTGGCGATAGCTTCTATTTCCGGGATGATGAAGTCAGGTTTTTCTTTTAGCACCAGTTTTTTAAGCTCGCTAGCATTTGTCATATCAATAACGTAGGCGTGATGTGCCACTTGATGACCCGGTGCATTCTTGTAGCGATCGACACCAATAACCTCAACACCGAGACGTTGCAGGGCAATAATCACTTCCTTACCTAATTCACCGCAGCCGAGCAGCATGACTTTTGTCGCATTACTTGAAAGTGGGGTGCCAATTTTCATGTTAATCTCACAGATTGATTTTAAGAAATGTATAATTAGTTTACTATATTGATTCGCTAAATAGAATTTTTTACTTTTTTTAATGTCCTACTTTGAATGGACATGGTCAGGTTATGAAAATATTTTTTACTTTTATCGCAGTTTTTATTTTAAGCCCGGTGTTTGCAGCTGAACCATACAGTATTCAATACGATCCAGAACGCGACCCTTATGCCGATGGTCGAGCCGCCATTGTACTTGCGACTAAAACGAATCGCCGAGTGTTAATTGAAGTGGGCGGCGATTGGTGTAAGTGGTGTCATCTTCTGGATGAATTTATTCATAGTGATATGCAAATTAAAAATGAACTGCATAAAACCTTTGTGGTTCTGAAAGTAAATGTAAGCGATGAAAATTCAAATGAAAAATTCTTATCAGATTTCCCTAAAGCATTAGGTTACCCTCATATGTATATTACCGAAAACAACGGCAAGGTAATTCACTCGCAGGACACAGCTGAGTTTTTAACAAATCTTAAATATTCAAAAAGTAAATTTTTAGATTTTTTAAAACGCTGGCAGCTAAGCCCCATTAAGAAAGCAGCAGAAAAATGAAAGCATTTAAAAATAAAAAGAAATCCTTATCTCCACAACATATTTTAGCAGCATGGAATGATGAAATACCGACTCGACTTATTTTGTCTCAACAACAGCTCGCTTCAAGGCGACAGTTTTTAAGTCAGACTATGCTGGCAATCGGCTCTGTTTCAATTGCTCCTGTTGTACGGGCTAAAATAGACCCAGATAAAACAAAATTGAAAAAAACAGAAAGTGATGTCAGCTGGAATCAACCCTGGTTAACACTTTCACATGTACAAAATTATTTGTTTCCTCGTAGTGGTGAGATAAATCAAGCTAATTATTCACCGGGTGCGAATGACTTTAATGCCATCGGTTATTTAAAAACCATGTTAAATGTAGCGGCTGCCGATAAAGATGAGCGTGAGTTTATAATAAAAGGTGTTAGCTGGTTAGACGGTATGGCCAATAGCTTGTTTGGAAAACCTTTTATTAGATTGAATAACAATAATCGTGAGCAGGTCTTGCAAAAAATAAGTAAAAGCAAATCGGGTGAGTCGTGGTTATCTACGTTATTAAATTATATTTTTGAAGCTTTGTTAACAGATCCAGTTTATGGCGGTAATACGGAGCAAGCTGGCTGGAAATGGTTAGAACATCAGGCTGGTTTTCCGCGACCCACTAAAGATAAAAAATACTGGTTACTCCGGGATAATGCCAGCGGCTCTAATGCCGGTAACTCCGGGAACAGATTAAAGGGTGCTTCATAATGTTTGACTACGATGTTTGTATTGTTGGCAGTGGCGCAGGTGCCAGCCCGGTTGCTTATACACTAGCAAAAGCCGGTTTTTCAGTTGTGGTGTTAGAAAAAGGCCCCTGGCTTAATGAAAAAGATTTTTTTAAAGATGAGTTGGCTTGTTGTCGGCGTAGTGTTTACACACCGCAATTAAAAGACGAGCAACATGTTATCGAAGATTATAACGGCCGGGACAGCAAAGGGAATTATAAATGGGCAAGTGAAGCAACGGCTGAGTCTGGTTGGAATTTTTGGAACGGCAATGTTGTGGGTGGCTCATCTAATTTTATGAGCGGTTATTTTTATCGCTTAAAACCCATCGACTTTCACTTGCGTTCTGAGTTTGGAAATATAAAAGGTGCCAATGTGGTTGATTGGCCAATTCAATACAATGATCTTGAGCCTTACTATGAAAAAGTTGAAAGGCTGGTCGGTGTTTCAGGCCATGCGATTAAGCATGCTTTTGCTGAACCACGCTCAACAAAAGATTTCCCTTACCCGCCAACGATAGAGCATCCTATTTCCGGTTATTTTGATACCGCCTGCAAAATACTCGACTATCAGTCGTTGCAAACACCACGAGCCATTTTGCCCTATGCAGTAGGTAGCCGTGGTGGCTGTGCCTATTCTGGTTATTGCGGTAGTTATGGTTGCGCAACCGGCGCAAAGAGTAGTGGCCGAGCGGCATTACTCGATGATGCGGTTAGAACGGGCAATTGTAAAATTATTCCGTATGCTAAAGTTTATAAACTTGAAAGCAATGCCAAAAGCAAAGTAACACAGGCACATTATTATAATGCCAGCAAGAATGGTCTGAATAAAAAAAATAAAATATCGGCGAAAATATTTGTTGTTGCTTGTCATGCAATAGAAACATCACGTTTATTATTATCCTCGACAGGCAGTAAACATCCACATGGCCTGGCGAATAATAGTAATCAAGTTGGTAAGAATTTACTTTTTTCTGCTGGCGGCTCAGGCACCGGTGAGTTTTATTATGAAGACCTGTCTCCACAGCAAGTGGATGAGTTTAAAGTCCGTGGGCCGTTTATAAATCGTGGTTTACAGGATTGGTATGTGATTAAAGATAAAAAATTCAGTCATCTTAATAAAGGGGCGGCCAAAGGTGGCACGATTGATTTTTTATTATCTCACCCAAACCCAACCACGCGTGCCGACTCATTAAAGTGGGATGATAACGATAATTTAATTTGGGGTGAGCCGTTAAAACAAAAAGTTCACGCTACGTTTACCGAAAAGCAACGTTTTCGTTTTGAAGTATTTAATGACTGGCTACCGACAGATGATTGTTTTGTATCGTTAGATTCAAGCGTAAAAGATAAATGGGGTTCGGCAGTTGCAAAAGTACGGGTAGGCTATCACGACCATGATTTAGTAGTAGGCAATTATTTAGTTAACAAAGCAGAAACCGTATTAAAACAAATGTATACCAGAAATATTAGCAGTAGTGTGAGTGGTTCACCGCCGGCCAATTTAGTTGCAGGTGGGTGTCGTTTTGGTAATGACCCGGCAACATCGGTTTTAAATGCAGACTGTCAGGCGCATGATGTTGATAATTTATATGTGAGTGATGGTAGCTTTATGCCAACGGGGGGCAGTGTGCCGTATACCTGGACTATTTATGCGAATGCATTTCGGGTGGCGGATATTATTAAAAAGAGATTGTAGTTTAAAAAAATTAACCGCAACGGTCATGACGAACACGACGAAAGATCAAATCAACGTTAAGTATGGTCATTGTGAGGAACGGTAGTGACGCGGCAATCATAGATTACGAGTATTCGTCAACAAGATTGCTTCCTAGCTTGCCGCGTTTTACTCGTAACTAAAGGCTCGCAATGACATATTTTTTTAAAAAAGTGTTCTTCGTGTTCGTTGCGGTTAAAAAATATTAAAACTTCCGACTAACTGCAAACTCCGCCAATTCAACCAATGCTGTTTTATACTCAGAATCTTCAATATGTTCTAATGCTTCAATTGCCAGTTGTGATTCTTTTTCTGCACAAGCAGCGGTGTAGTCAATAGCACCTGTAGCCTGAATGGCTTCGGTGACCGCATCAATATGTTCCAGGCCATTTTCTTCAATGGCTTTTCGCACTATATCAGCTTGTTCTTTTGTGCCATTTTGAATGGTGTAGATAAGCGGCAGGGTGGGCTTGCCTTCGGCGAGGTCGTCACCGATATTTTTGCCCATTTCTTCGCTTGATGCGCTGTAATCGAGGACATCATCAATAAGTTGGAAGGCGGTGCCGAGGTGCATACCGTATTTGGCCATGGCCTGTTGAGCCTCGATTTCTTCGTTATTTAGAACCGCCGCTAATTCTGAGGCCGATTCAAATAATTTAGCAGTTTTATTGTGAATAACGTCTAAATAGCGTTGTTCAGTGGTATCGGGGTCATGCACATTGAGCAATTGCTGAACTTCGCCTTCGGCAATGGTATTGGTGGCATTGGCTAAAATGGCCATTATTTGCATATCACCGACATCAACCATCATTTGGAAGGCACGAGAGTAGAGAAAATCACCTACTAGCACGCTGGCCTCATTTCCCCATAGGCTATTGGCTGTTTCCTGACCACGGCGTAGTTCAGAGGCATCCACAACGTCGTCATGGAGCAAAGTAGCAGTATGAATAAATTCAATAATTGCTGCAATATCAATATGCTGAGAACCCTGGTAGCCAATGGCGCGAGCGCACAGTAGATGTATAACGGGGCGTAAGCGCTTGCCACCGCTGTTAATAATATGGGTACCTACTTGATTAATCAGCACGATTTCAGAGCGTAAACGCTCTAAAATAGTCGCATTGACCTGTTTCATGTCGTCGGCTATTAACTGGTAAATAGATTCTATATTCATACGGCTGTTTTTTTTGTTAGGTTGTAAGCGGGTGAATGCTAGGGGGCGCACTGCGAGCTGTCAAGTTACCTTTTGTATATGTGTTACTCTGCTGATGCTCATAAATGACTATTCTGAGTGAAAAAAGCTTAAAAAATTACAGAATATTGGCTTAAAATCTTTGACCCAGCTTAATTGAACCAGTACAATTGCCGGCTCAATTAACACCAGCCTTGTCGTGTGTTTTTTCTTATCTGACAGGGCTTTACTGGAGATGATTTAATGTACGCGGTAATTGAAAGCGGCGGTAAGCAATATCGAGTTGCCCAAGGCCAATACTTAAAAGTTGAAAAACTGGATGTGGAAGAAGGTGGCAGTCTGGATATCGAGAAAGTTTTAATGGTTGCTGATGGCGACGATGTTAAAATTGGTGCTCCTTATGTTACTGGCGGCAAGGTAACGGTTAAAATTAAGTCTCACGGTCGTGGTGATAAGATCCGAATTATTAAATTCCGTCGTCGTAAGCACTCACGCAAACAGCAGGGTCATCGTCAACACTATACAGAAATTGAAATTACTGGCATTAGCGCAAGCTAGGCCGAGTTAAGGAGTAAGAAGATGGCTCATAAGAAAGCTGGTGGTAGTACTCGTAATGGTCGTGATTCCAACGCGAAGCGATTAGGTGTAAAAGCTTATGGCGGTGAAGCTGTATTAGCCGGAAGCATTATTATTCGTCAACGCGGTACTAAAGTTCATCCTGGTGTGAACGTTGGCCGCGGTGGTGACGATACTTTATATGCCAAGGCAGACGGCATTGTTAGTTTCGAAATTAAAGGTCCTAAAAGACGTAAGCAAGTGAGTATTATTGCGGCGGCTTAAAAAACATATTGTATGTTTGTTTTAAAGAACCTCGTCGATGACGGGGTTTTTTGTTATTAGACTGTAGTAAATTAAAGAACTTAATATTTGTAACACGGTATCACGATGAAATTTGTAGACGAAGCGATTATAAAAATACAGGCAGGCAAAGGTGGCAATGGTGCTGCAACCTTTCGTCGTGAAAAATTTATTGAATTTGGTGGCCCCGATGGTGGCGATGGTGGTGATGGTGGCCATATCATTATGCAAGGCAATGTTAATTCAAATACGCTTGCTGATTTTCGTTTTGTTCGTCACTATAAAGCCGAAAATGGTCACGGTGGTGGAAGGCGACAAATGACCGGGCGGCGTGGTGAAAATAAAGTTATCCAGGTTCCTTTGGGGACACAAATTTATGATGATGATACCAACGAACTTATTGGCGACATTGTTGAAAATGGCCAGCAACTTATTGTCGCGAAGGGCGGCGAGCATGGTATTGGTAATGTGCATTTTAAAAGCAGTACCAATAGGGCTCCCCGGCAGTTTACATCGGGAACTGTAGGAGAAGAGCGACCACTGCGTTTAGAATTAAAAGTATTAGCTGATGTTGGTTTACTTGGTTTACCCAATGCCGGTAAGTCGACTTTTATTCGTTCGGTTTCGGCTGCCAAACCTAAAGTGGCAGATTATCCTTTTACAACTTTGTACCCAAACCTGGGCGTGGTGAGTGTAGAAGAACATCGCAGTTTTGTGGTTGCCGATATCCCCGGTATTATCGAAGGTGCTGCCGAAGGTGCCGGGCTGGGCATTACCTTTCTAAAACATATTTCGCGCACTCGTCTGTTACTGCATGTTGTAGATACGGTACCCTATGACCACGAAGTTGATCCGGTTAACAGTGTTCGAGTAATCGAGAAAGAGTTAGACAAGTATGGTCAGGATTTATCAAATTACACGCGTTGGTTAGTTTTGAATAAGATTGACTTGATACCCGAAGAAGAACGGCAAGCCTATTGTGACGATATAATAAAACGATTAGATTGGACGGGACCTGTTTATAAAATTGCAGCCATTAATAAACTGGGCACGAAAGGTTTGTGTTTTGATATTATGGCGCATGTGGAAGAGCAGTTGGCTTTGAATGATATTGTAAATGAAGCTGGAGTAGAAAATACCTAGCCTTAAAAAGGGCGTGTTCTTCCCGCGCAGGTGGGGATCCATGTTGGCGATCAATATATTGTTAGCTTAAAAAGGATAACAGCTGATATTGTAGCGCGACGTGAATATTTTATATTTGTTCCTGAATGGGCATTTGAAGTATGTAGATTACCGCCTGTGTGGGAATGACGGATATAAATTTATACCGTACTGTAGTAAGTCCATGCGGAAATAATATATTAATTAAAAATGAAAAATACTCAAATCCAATACCGGCAACAATTAAAATCATCTAAACGCTGGGTGGTTAAAATTGGCAGCGCCTTGTTAACAAACGACGGCGCGGGATTAAATCAACAAAATATAAAAGCCTGGGTTGAGCAAATTGTTAAGCTTAAAAAGCTCGGTCTGGAAATTGTTTTAGTTTCTTCCGGTGCCGTTGCCGAAGGAATGAGCCGTCTGGGTATTTCAGAACGGCCTCAAGCGGTGCATGAGTTACAGGCAGCCGCAGCAGTTGGGCAGATGGGGCTAGTGCAGGCCTATGAATCAGAATTTAGCCAATATGGTATGCATACGGCACAAATTTTATTAACTCATGACGACTTATCGAACCGTCAACGTTATTTAAATGCCCGCGGCACGATTCGTAGTTTGCTTAAGTTAAATGTTATCCCAGTTATCAATGAAAACGATACGGTCGTAACCGACGAAATTCGTTTTGGCGATAACGATACACTTGCGGCACTGGTTGCTAACTTAATCGAAGCCGATCACCTCATTATATTGACTGATCAGGATGGCTTGTTCGATAAAAATCCTCGTACCTATTCAGATGCTAAAATTATCCAGCATGCTGATGTAAATGATTCTGTGCTTGATTCGATGGTTGAATCAGCTGGTGGAAAACTCGGTAGTGGCGGCATGCTAACAAAATTACGTGCTGCACGTTTAGCCGCACGCTCTGGGACTAATACAATCATCGCCAGTGGTCGTAATGCGACAAACTTAATACACATTCACGCAGCAGATGAGATTGGCAGTTTATTATTTACCGATAAAAAACCTGATACTGCTCACAAGCAATGGCTTGCTGGTCATTTACAAATGCGCGGTAAATTGCTTATTGATAATGGTGCAGAAAAAATGCTTTGTGCATCGGGCAGTAGTTTACTGGCGGTTGGTATTGAATCTGTTGAAGGTGATTTTAGTCGTGGAGAAGTGGTTGCATGTATTTCACAGACAGGTAAACAAATTGGCTGTGGTCTGGTGAATTATAATGCCGATGAGATTCGTCGCTTACAGGGCCAACCTAGCCACAAAATTAGTGAAATACTCGGCTATATTAACGAAGACGAAATTATTCATCGGGATAATCTTGTTTTAACATAAAAAAGCGAAGCAATATTTATTGCCTCGCTGAATGTTGGAGTATGCTGATTATATTTAATAACAAGGTTAATCGATAACGGGTGATGCGTTAATGCTTAACTTAATCCATTTACCTGGACGATAAGGCATCTGAGTTGTCATTATTTGACCGCGATATCGGTAACTCACATTGTATCCAGCAATACGTCGTTGAGATTCGCTAACATACTGTGTTTGACAGCGAGGTTCATAGTTGGTGTATTGAGTTGAATACGCATTTTGGTCGGCGATACGGCTGCCAATTTGTGAGCCAATTAATGCACCAATCAGGGCGCGACCTTTACGTGATTTACCGTGGCCTAAATTATTGCCAATTACGCCACCGATAATGCCGCCTAATAGCACGCTGCCGCCACGGTCAGCATTACTATAACGAGTATGAGTAACGCGTTGTTGATAGCAATTCTGCCGAGGAACGTTCGTTGTGACATATTTGAAAATGGGTTCAGTACTTATCACTTCTGCATTAACGAAAAAACCATCGGTATAATCTGTATAAGCGGGGACATTGTTGGGACTAGCCTGTGCCAATGGTATTGTGGTTGCCATTATTGCTAAAGTAGCGATTACGATTTTATTAGATGTGCTTTTCATGATCCTGTACTCCTGTTCTCTTTCCAGTATTGTTGTTTGCTGCTCTTTTTCTTAGCTTAAAAAAAGTATAGATCAGACATGCTGAATAGAAGCTGAATAAGTGGGACTAATTTTGATGTATAAAACAAAGAGATAAGGGTGAAAATATTATTACTTTCAGCATATCATGCGCAAAGCCACCAATCATGGTGTGCCAGCTTGATGGCGATGCTCCCTGAATATGACTGGACCTTACTCAGCCTGCCGGGGCGTTATTTTAACTGGCGGGTACGGGGCAATGCCTTGAGTTGGAGTATTAAACAGAAAAAAACACTTGAGCAAGATTATAATTTTGTACTAGCAACGTCGATGGTCGACTGTGCAACATTGCGCGGTTTAATTCCAGAATTAAACCGTATTCCCTGGATAATCTATTTTCACGAAAACCAGTTTGCTTACCCGGTTGATTCGCAACATGACCATCTTGAGCCTAAAATGGTTAGTTTGTATAACGCCTTATGTGCTGAAAAAATCATTTTTAACAGCCATTATAATCATGAAACATTTATAAGTGGTTTAGCGAAGTTTTTAAAAAAAATGCCGGACGAAGTGCCGACAACGACCGTTAATATAATAGAAAGTAAATGTGAAGTTTTAGCTGTTCCGATAAATGTCCCTATCCTGTCAGTAAAAAGAATGAATAAAGTCCCGGTATTGTTATGGAATCATCGTTGGGAATACGATAAAGGACCATTGCAGCTACTTAATGTTTTAAAAGAATTAAAACAATGTGGTTTCAATTTTAAATTAAATTTACTGGGGCAGCAATTTAGAAGTGCGCCACTTGAGCTAACCGAAATACAGAAAACATTCTCCGATGAAATTATTAATGTGGGTTATGTTGAGTCGCTGGAAAATTACCATAACATTGTTAAAACATCTGATTTTGTTCTATCAACAGCGCTACATGATTTTCAGGGTCTGGCGATATTGGAAGCTGTTGCACTTGGTTGTGTGCCAGTCGTCCCCAATCGTTTGTCGTATAGCGATATTTTTCCTGAGCAATATCGCTATGCGTCTAATCTGGAAGAAATAAAGAATGAATCAAGAGCAATGGCAGATAAAATAATATTATTATGGCAAGAACGTGAAAAAAGAAATCTGCAGGATATTAATATTAAAAAATTCAGTCATGATGAGATGCGAGAAAAATACGCTAAAATTTTATTTCCGGCTTAACATAAATTCCTGCAGGCCACTTCTCATTAGTACGGAACGTGCATATTCAAACCCTGGCATTGTTTTATTTAGCATAATGGGTGTTAATGGTGAGTGCCTGACGACTTCGTCAGTCGAAACACAATGATGTATCTTGTTGGCGCCTAATATTTTAAATGTACCAGCTACTTTAGGGCGGTTCTCAGATGTAAATAAAAACCCATGAATGATGGTTTTTTTTGAACAAAGTTTTAACAAATAATTATTAAGTAGAGGTAAAATTTTGGGCTGGATATAATTAAAACTATCCCATGTGAGAATAACGTCATACTGCAGGGTGGTTATAGAAAGTATCTGTTCTATTTTTTTCTCTACAATAAATCTTGCCTCATCGCAATCCGGCCACGATAGCCTGATTAATGATTGAATACAATCTGCAATTGTCAGGAAGCAGTCATGCTCAGAATAAAAATTAAAACTATCGGCTTGCGCCTGGCCTAAGTCCAGTATTCTAGGGGCGGTTTTTTTAATGTTATTTTTATTTGATTGATCCAGGGTAAAACTTTCCCATATAGAATTGAATATTCGGGTTGAAAGTGGTGCTGCATTATCCATGTAGTAATCAGATAATGCAGTTTGTATTTTAGGTAACATCTAAAAGAATGGCTCGCTATATTGTCAGGAAATTTGCTAGGCACGTTTAAGTTGATTGTCGTGAGTGCTGCCTTGACCTTGCGATGGACGCTCATGTTTTGTTTCGCTCATATCAATGCTACCTTTAAATTTGGCGCCATCTTCAAGTGAAACACGAGGCGAAAATATATTGCCGTTCACTTTTCCTGTTTTGCTTATATGTACTTTTTCTTTACCGTGTAACTCGCCGGTGAGTGAACCGTGTACAACAATGGTTTGTGCAAAAACGTCGGCTTTAATTTCACCGTTGCTGCCAATAATAAGCTGGTTGCCTTTTAAATCGATAGTGCCTTCAACTTTACCGTCAATAATTAAACCTTCTTCTCCGGTTAATTCACCTTTAAAGTGAATGGATGGACCAATAGAAGCCAGTTGTACGCTAGTGTTTTTAGTGGTTGTTGGCTTGATGGGTTTTCGTGTGGTTTCGAGTTCCTGATTTTTAGTGGCAGGGTCAAAATTATTCTGAGTGGCTTTATTAAATGTATTACTTACATTTTTTTTCATTTCATTGATGTCAAACATTCCATATTCTCCGTTAAAACGAGTGAAAGAGGCGGGAGTTGAATCACTTTATATAGACTAAGCGATTGAAGCGTAGATACTATAGTGGCTTCTGCTTAAATAATGCGCAGTAGTTCTCAAGTCTGCTTTGAAAATATCCGGCAGGAGGGGGGATTACTAAAATCCTGAATTAGGCGTCCAGAAGTTGAGCATGTCGAGTTTCATCTTCAGGCATAATTCTTTCCTGAACTACTCGCCATTGGCCATCGGGTTCCTTTTCTATTATAACTTCGATGCCTTGAGCGTTAATGCTATTGTCGGAAGCTTCAACCGATTCATAGGTTTTAAACATAATGCTGGTATCAGTGTTAACGCGAAGCTTGAAGCCTGTGTAGTTTATTTGCTTAATTAAATTATTTTCAAATTCATGTTTGCATTGATTTGCCCAGTCGTCATAACCAATTGATTCAAAATCCGGTACGCCAGTCAAATTAACTTTTTTTGAAATTAAATTAAGGTGGCCATTGAGGTCTTTTGATTCGACTGTTTTACAGATGCTGTCCAGCCAGTATTGGGCAATTTTTTGTGCTTCTATTTTATCTTGAGACATTTTTAGCGATCTTTATTAAATTAGGTTGTTCTAATTATAAAGCGTCTGAAAAAATATTGCCTGTGGTAAATTAATAATAGATGAACTAAAAGGATGAGCTAAAACCAGATAAAAAATATGACATAGATAGGTGTCAGGCTTTGAATGATTGCTCGACACAAAAGACATTATTAATAAAAAATTCCAGGTTAACTTCCGCATCATATTTGGAGTTATACGGGCCATAGTTAATGCCTTCGCGTGCGGTAAAAAACCATTTTGAGTCAACGGTAAAGAAACGTCCTGTGCGGAAGGGAATACCCCCAGATTCACCTTTACGTAAAATTTCCATATTGCGCTAACCTGTCAATCAATGATAATAGGAGTACTATATATAGGCAAACATGTTGGTCTTGTAAATCATTTAGCCAAAGCGCTAGATAAATGGTAGATATTTACCGATTAAATCCTGAAAATTAGTACTATTAGCTGAGGCTTTTACATGAATAAACAGACATTACATTCAGCGTTAATCCCAGAAGCGGAGGCTTTGCCCGGCAGAGATATTGCGATTGAACAAGCAGACACCAATTTTTCCATCCAACACAGCGTTTTAAAAAATAGCATCGTGCCACCATTTCCTGATGCAATGCACACCGCTGTATTTGGTATGGGCTGTTTCTGGGGAGCCGAGCGAAAATTCTGGCTGCTAGATGGCGTGTATTCGACCGCAGTGGGTTACGCCGCTGGCATCACGCCCAATCCAACTTATCAGGAAGTGTGTTCGGGTATGACCGGGCATAATGAGGTTGTATTGGTTATATACGATGCGAGCATTATAACTTACGAAGTTTTATTAAAAACATTTTGGGAGTCGCACAACCCTACACAAGGCATGCGTCAGGGTAACGACCGTGGCACGCAATATCGCAGCGGGCTTTATTGCTATAACGATGAACAATGTGAAATGGCGGCTACATCCATACAAAAATTCCAAACCATTTTAGATGATAAAAATTTAGATAGAATTACCACAGAAATTATTGAAGCAGCAAAGTTTTACTATGCTGAAGACTACCATCAACAATATTTAGCAAAAAATCCGAATGGTTATTGTGGTCTGGGTGGGATTAATATTGAGTATGTTATTTAAGGCGGAGCTTAACATGGATTTTAAAAGCATCATTAATTTCTGGTTTAGTGAAACAACCAAGCCGCTCTGGTTTAACTCAACGAACGATTTTGATACACACTTAAAAAAAGAATATCTGGCAGTTTATAACGATGCAAAAGAATTAAAATTAAAAACCTGGCAAATCGAACCATTAGGTGCGTTAGCGCTAGTTATTATTTTGGACCAATTTCCATTGAACATGTTTCGAGAAATGGCAGAAAGTTTTGTAACCGAAGCACTAGCTCGAGATATTGCCGCAAAGGCAATTGAGCAGGGGTTTGATGCTGAATTTACGGCTGAACAAAAAATATTTTTATATATGCCCTATATGCACAGTGAAGATTTAACCGATCAGGAACAGTCGCTCATACTCTTTAATCAGGAAGGGTTGGAATATAATCTTGAATTTGCGCAACGTCATTATAATATCGTTAAACAGTTTGGTCGCTTTCCGCATCGCAACAAAATATTAGGCCGTGAAAATAGCGACCCTGAAATCGAATATTTAAATTCGGATAAGACGTATAAAGGCTAGAGATTTTTTTATTTCTGAATTGTAATAATAACTTTACGATTAAAATTAGACGTACGATGCTCCCACAAATAAATCCCCTGCCATATTCCTAAAGCACAACGTCCTTCAGTAATGGGAATATTTAAACTGCTCGTGGTGAGAATACTACGAACGTGGGCACTCATATCGTCTGGGCCTTCATCGGTGTGTAAAAACATCGGGTCGCCATCGGGGGCTAGCTTTGCCATAAAGGTTTCGAGATCCTCTCTAACCTGTGGATCGGCATTTTCGCAAAGCATCAGTGAGGCACTGGTATGTTGTACAAAGATATTGCATAAACCAATATCGATTGAGCTTTGCTGAACAACATCTTGCACCTGACGGGTAATATTGTAACTGCCACGGCCAGATGTTTTTAAAGCTAAAAGTTTTTGTTTCATTTTTGACTCCACGGCTTTCCCGTTTATTTGAACCTAAAAATGTTGAAATGTTGAAATGTTGAAATGTTGAAATGTTGAAATTTGGAGTTGTGTCTACGTTTATGGAAAATACTAACACCCCCCATTCCATATCCTACTCTTATAGCCGATTCATTTATTAACGAAACAGCCATGATCCGTTTTATGTATTGTTATGATGCCCGCCATAAAGCCGACTATACAAGCCTTTATTCTGGATTAACTCATCGTGTGAACCTTGTTCAATAATATGCCCATCCTCAAAAACATAAACACGGTCAGCCTGTTTTACTGCACTTAAACGATGCGCAATGATAAGGGTTGTTTTATCCTGCAAGTAGTTATTAAGCGCAACATGTAGATTTTTTTCAGTATGTGCATCGAGTGCTGAGGTGGCTTCATCCAGAATAACAACTTTTGGTTCTGATAATAACATGCGGGCTATCGCAAGGCGTTGTAGTTGCCCACCTGATAGCCGAATGCCGTCATGACCGATTATCGTATCGAGTTGCGATGACAAGGCTTTTATCGCCTTTTTAAGTTGTGCGACTTCTAATGCCTGCCAAATTTTTTCGTCCTCAATATTTATTCCTAGGGTAAGGTTATTGCGTACACTTTCATTAAACATAGCGGGGTGTTGCAAAACAGTCGCGACATTATCACGCACGACATCCAGGCCGATCTCGGTTACGGGTATATCGTTGAAATACACCATACCTTTTTGATGTGGGTACATGCCGAGTATCACCTGCACCAGGGTCGATTTGCCACCGCCACTGGCGCCGACCAGAGCTACCTTTTCTCCGCGGTTAATATTTAAATTAACGCCATTTAATACCGGCTCGTTATCACCATAGGCAAACTGGATATTTTCTATTTTAATGGCAACGGTTTCTTTATTATTGAAAGGGTTTTTATTATGCGGGTATTGGGGTTCCTGTTGTAAACCGAGTAAATTATTAATGCGTGCCAAGGCGGCATTTGCAGCAAAGTAAGCGTATTGAATATTTAAAATTTCCTGTACCGGCGAAGTCATAAACCAGAGGTAGCCAAAGACCGCCATCATTTCACCGACTGTTAAATCGGAAAAGACCACCAGCAACATACTTAATGCACGGAATACATCGAAACCAATTAAGAAAATACCAAACGATAAACGATTAGCAGCGTCACTGCGCCAGCTAAAAGAAGCGGAGTGTTGCTTTATTTCTTTCGCCTTATCGGCAACACGTTGGATATAATGTTTCTCACGATTGCTGGCACGTATTTGCTGAATACCATCGAGTGTTTCAATTAACGATTGTTGAAATACGGCGTAGGCACTGTTTTCTTTTTTCTTGAGCGTTTTTACTTTTTTCCCGAGTACAACAGTAAAGTAAATAACCAGTGGGTTCATAAATAAAATAAACAGGGCAAGTTGCCAGTGTATTAGTAAAAGAATAATGGTGATGCCAATTAAACTCAAGATAGCAATAAGTGCTTTGCTAATAGACGCGCCAATAAATTCATCAATCGCATTAATGTCGGTTACAAAATGCGAGCTAACTAAACCACTGCCCAGCACTTCATATTCAGACATAGAGATGCGTTGCAATTTATAAAGTAAGGCATGGCGTATGCGATAGGTAATGTCTTTAGAAACAAAAGTGAACTGACGTGTTTGCCAAACCGTCAGGTATAAACCAGTAATGCGCAAACAAACGGTAATCCCCAGAATAGTTAAAATATACAGGCTTGAGCCATGCCATTTCTCTGGTGTAAACATATTAGTAAAGGCAACGAGTGCCCCCGGTTGATTGAGCAATACCTCGTCAACCAGCAATGGCATTAATAAGGGGATAGGAACGGTTGCTAATACGGCAAATAAGGCGACGATATTGGCCGTAATAAGAGCCGGTTTATGTTCTCTTGCTACCGTTAAAATGTATTTCCAGTTGTAGCGGTTTATTTGAGGTTCTTTGTTTGTATGAGTGTCCGTTTGCATAAGGCCAGAATATTGTGAACTGCATAAATAGGGATTGATGACTTACTGGCATCATATCAGTTTCACACTGGCTTGGCTTGAATCCAGGTATTGGCCGTTTTTTATTGCAGGGTGTTGCTACCGGGAGGTTGTATTGCTGTTGATATATCATTTTCCGGGTTTTGATTTTGCATCATTTCCACCAGGCTTCGGATCGATGCATCCTGTGGAATATCCTGAATATTTGAAAACCAGACATCAACAATCGCATTATTAACATCGGTGTCTGAAGGTAAAACAGCCGGGCTACCGACAAATACCCAACGTTGGCCGTTTTGTGTTTTAATTGTAAGCAGCTGTAATGGCACGGTGTCGATTGCATCAGACTTCATTTTAATCTCCATATATTTGACGATGGTATAGGCAGATGCATCAACCATGCCAGATATTATTTATTACAATATTTCACCGCTGTCGCGTTAACTTGAAACTAATATTGTTGAAATGTAAGGTGTTTATACGTTTATGATAATGCTAACGACACCCCCATTCCATATCCTAACTTTTATAACCGCTCTAAAAGTTAACGCGACAGCGGTGAAATATTTTAAAAGACAAAATTTATGAAACATCTACAAATAACCGATAATCTATATCACTATATATTGCAGCACTCGCTTAACGAGCATCCGGTGTTACAAAAAATGCGTGAAGATAATAAAGCTGACGAACTTATTTCTCTTATGCAAATTGCCCCGGAGCAAGGGCAGTTTATGACTTTTATCATTAAGCTCTTACAGGTTAAGCAAATACTGGAAATTGGCACATCCACTGGCTACAGCAGCCTAGTGATGGCATTAGCCCTGCCAGAAGATGGTCAGTTGATAACTTGTGATATTAATGAATGCGCCACGACGAAAGCTAAACAGTACTGGCAACAAGCAAAGGTAGAGAAAAAAATTAGTTTGAAGCTTGCGCCGGCATTAGATACTTTGAATGATATGCTTAAATCAGGTTATTCCAGTTATTTTGATATGGCTTTTATCGATGCAGACAAAGAAAATTATAATGCCTACTACGAAGCAAGTTTAAGTTTACTTAAACCCAACGGACTGATACTTGTCGACAATGTTTTGTGGGGTGGTGCAGTGGTGGATAAGAATAATAACCAGGCTGATACGCAAGCGATTCGTGCTTTAAATGAAAAACTACATAATGACGAACGTGTAGAAATTTGTATGTTGCCTGTATCTGACGGTTTAACTTTGGTACGGAAAAAATAGAAAATACAAAGCAGTGATAAAACCTATGGCCTTTACCCGAATTAATAATAAGCCAATCAGATCATCGCAACAAAAATGGCTGCAAAGAGTTAAATAATGGCAATCGTAATAAGTGCCTTGCGAGATAGTGCAGCGCAAACAACAGAATATTTAAAGCTGCTCGCGCAGTGGCATCATAACGAGTGGTTGCACCTCAATCCCGGCGCAACGTTAGAGCAGCGAATTGTACGCTATCAAAAAAGTATTCAATCCACCGTTCTACCAGAAATTTTTATTGCTAGCCATGATCATAAGCTACTAGGTTCAGTTACCCTTGATAAAGATGATATGGATACACGCCAATACCTTACGCCTTGGTTAGCGAGTTTGTATGTTGAACCCGACAGCCGGGGCTTAGGCATTGGCAGCGGTTTAATTCAGTATTGTGTTGATTATGCGAAGCAACTTGATTATAAAAACCTTTACTTGTTTACCGAAGAGCAAACGCAATTCTATCAACAACGCGGTTTTCGCTTTGTTGAAACACTGGAATATCGGCAGGTTGAGGTCGACTTAATGTACCAAAATTTAAAAACACAGGAAGAAAAGGATAATGGCGGATAATTCTATTTTAAGCGATTCAGCTCTTGAGCAACTATTCAGGTCAGCGCGAAGTCATAATGGTTGGCAGGACAAACCCGTTACAGACGAACAGCTTCAGCAACTCTACGATTTAATGAAGTGGGGGCCAACCAGTGCCAATAGCTGCCCGGCACGTATTGTTTTTGTTAAATCTGCCGAAGCGAAAGAGCGCTTAAAGCCGAGCCTGCAGGAAGGCAATATCGAAAAATCCATGACTGCGCCGATTGTGGCTATTATTGCTATGGATATGGAATTCTATGAAGAGTTTGAAACCTTATTTCCGCATGCTGATGCTAAATCCTGGTATGTGGGTAAAGCTAAAAAAATTCAGGAGTCGGCATTTCGTGATAGTTCATTGCAGGCGGCCTATTTAATCATGGCGGCAAGAAGTCTTGGTCTGGATTGCGGCCCGATGTCGGGTTTTGACAATGCGGTTTTAGATGCCGAATTTTTCCCCGATGGAAAAGTGAAATCTAATTTTATTTGTGGAATTGGTTATGGGGATGAAGCCAAGTTATTTCCACGGCTTGCTCGGCTCAGTTTCGAACGGGTTTGTAGCATTGTTTAAGTGGTCGGCCAGTAATTAGTTAACGGCTCTTCTAGCCATTAAAATGCATAATGCCACAACGTCGTAAGTAGGTTTTAAGGCCTTCTTTGGCTTCACCCAAGTTTTTGAATGGGCCTTGTGGCTCATCTTCTCGGGTATTGAAAAACCATGAGGCATTTGCGGTATAGTAGCGTTTTGAACGATGGGGGATAGCATTATCTTCACCCTGACGTGGAAGGTGGTGCGTGCTTTGTTTACCGATTGGTACAACTCTCATGATCCTGCCCTGAATTATGCTTTTATTAATTTAGTACTATTTGTATTATTAGCGGCCTATTTAATTTGTGGGGTGATTTTAACCAATTTTGAAGAAGCCGTCTGTCGGTATAAGACTACATTTGGAAAATAGTATGCCGCCAAAATTTTGAAGTGAGTATAAACTTACCTTTAATATTATGATAATAAATGAAATTTAATATTTTAAAATTAATGTCCAAGAGCGTCTTTTTATCGGATAAGAAGCGCCTGGAGTGGTTTCCGCCTTTTTTCTTTATGCGTATCAAGGTTATTTCGTTAAGTTCCGATTGGCGGCATATACACATTAAATTGCCGTTAAACATGGTTTCTCGCAATATGGGGGGCAGCATGTTTGGAGGCTATCAAACAGCCCTGGCCGACCCTATTGCGGCGTTGGCCTGCAACCGGGTGTTGAATCGAAAGTACAATGTCTGGACACGCTATCAGGAGGTGGACTTTCGCTATGAAGGCAATTCAGACTTAGAGTTACGCTTTGACTTCAGCCCCGAAATAGAAAAACAAATTCATGCCGATTTAGAATCAAAAGGCCGCAGTACCCCCACATTTGAATACGGCTATTATCGCGCAGATGGAGTAGAATGCACTCACATTAAAAATACCGTTGCGATTCGCCCGGTTGGTTATAAACCCAAAAAACCACCTCACCAAAAAAACACTTCACCAAAAAAAACTCAATAGATTAAAAATGAAAAATACCATCCATCCCAGTGCTATTATCGACCCTAAAGCCGAATTAGGAACCGCTAACAGCATTGCAGCTAATACCCTGATAGAAGCCGATGTGGTGCTCGGTGACAACAACGTCCTGCATCATGGTGCGGTATTAAAAAACGGCTGTCGCATTGGTAATAATAATTCTTTTTATGAATATGCGGTGATGGGCGGTTGCCCTCAGGATGTAGGTTTTGATAAACAAGCTCAAACGTTTGTTGAAATAGGTGACAACAATGAATTTAGAGAATACAGCAGCGTAAATCGTGCCACTCTAAAAGAGCAGGGTACCACTATACTTGGTAATAATAATTACCTAATGGCTAATGCACATATCGGGCATGACTGTGTGCTGGCTAACAATATCGTGATGGTCGTGAGTGCTGGTATTGGTGGCCATGTACATGTTGGACAAAATGCTTTTATATCGGGCGGGGTGATGGTGCATCAATTCACCCGCATAGGTGCCTATGCAATGATTGGTGGCAATGCCAAAATTACTCAGGATGTTTTGCCGTACTTTATTACCGATGGCCTGCCGGCGAGTGTTAAAGGCATTAATGTGGTTGGCTTAAAAAGAGCGGGATTCAAGAAATCGGATATTACGGCTTTAAAGCAGGCCTATCGCTTAATTTTTAGTTCGGGACTGTCGCTGGAGCAGGTAATAAGCCAGTTAAAAAAGATTAACTCTAATATAATCAATGACTTAGCGGTATTTATTGGGCAATCCAAGCGTGGATTTCATCGTGTTGAACGTTAAAACTGAGGAATTAGCGAAAAATACTTTAATTTCAACAATCTAATTTATCTCAATAAAGTGTCATAAAAAGGCAAACAGGGCTTTATTCTAGGCTAGCCTACCGCTAAAATTGCCGATTCAAAATATTCTTAAAAATAGTAGAGATAATATTGTGGGTGTAGAAGTTAATTCGGAAGTAAAAGGTAAGTCGAGCTTTAATCGAGAAGAGTTACTCCAATGCGGACGTGGCGAATTATTTGGCGAAGGGAATGCACAATTACCCTTACCACCAATGCTAATGTTTGATCGCATTGTTAATATTAATGAAGACGGTGGGCAGTATGGTAAAGGCGAGGTCATTGCTGAGCTGGATATCAATCCTGACCTATGGTTTTTTGATTGCCATTTTAAAGGTGACCCAGTTATGCCTGGTTGTTTGGGACTTGATGCTCTCTGGCAACTTGTTGGCTTTTATTTAGGCTGGTTAGGTGGCCCGGGACATGGTCGCGCGCTGGGTTCGGGTGAAGTTAAATTTACCGGTCAGGTTACACCGAAGAATAAATTAATTACATACCGTATTGAGCTAAAGCGCGTGATTATGCGTAAATTAACCATGGGTATTGCGGATGCACATATGACAGTGGATGGTCGCGAGATATACACGGCAAGTGATTTGCGTGTAGGATTATTTACATCAACTGATGGGTTTTAAAAAAATGTCATTACGTCGAGTTGTTATAACAGGGTTAGGGGTTGTTTCCAGTATTGGCAACAATCAACAAGAAGTGACTGCCGCATTAAAAGCAGGCAAGTCAGGTTTAAGTTTTTCACAGGAATATGCGGACATGGGTTTTCGTTCACATGTGCATGGCGATCTGGATATTGATCTTGATGGTTTAATCGACCGTAAATTAAAACGTTTTATGGGTGATGGTGCAGCGTATAACTATATTGCTATGCAGCAAGCGATTGAAGATGCCGGTCTTGAAGACAGTGATGTGTCCAATATTCGCTCTGGTTTAGTGGTTGGTTCAGGCGGGCCGTCAACATCTAATCTCGTATATGCTGCGGATGTTATGCGTGAAAAAGGTATTCGTCGAGTTGGCCCTTATATGGTCACACGCGCTATGTCGAGTACTAACTCGGCCTGTTTAGCCACACCGTTTAAAATTAAAGGTGTGAACTACTCAATCAGTTCGGCCTGTTCAACGTCGGCACACTGCGTTGGTCATGGTGTTGAACTTATCCAGATGGGTAAACAGGACATTGTGTTTGCCGGTGGCGGGGAAGAACTGCACTGGACTATGAGTGTGTTGTTTGACGGCATGGGTGCGTTATCATCCAAATATAATGACAAACCTGAAACCGCTGCACGTGCTTATGATGCAGCCCGCGATGGTTTTGTTATTTCCGGTGGTGGAGGCATGTTTGTATTAGAAGAACTCGAACATGCAAAAGCCCGTGGTGCAAAAATTTATGCTGAGATTGTTGGCTATGGTGCCACTTCTGATGGTGCCGACATGGTACAACCATCGGGTGAAGGCGCCGTACGTTGCATGCAACAAGCACTTGCAACTGTTGATGACGATGTAAAAATTGATTACATCAATGCGCATGGCACCAGCACACCGGTTGGCGATATAAAAGAACTTGAAGCCATGAAAGAAGTTTTTGGTGATAAAATACCTTATATTTCATCAACCAAATCATTAACCGGCCATGCATTAGGTGCTGCCGGTGTTAATGAAGCAATCTATTCATTATTAATGATGCAGGAAAACTTCCTATGTGCATCGGCCAACATTGTCGAACTCGATGAAGGTGCAAAAGGTTTTCCAATTGTGCGTGAGTTAATGGAAAACGTAGAGTTAAACTGTGTTATGTCGAACAGCTTTGGGTTTGGCGGCACCAATGCCTGTTTGGTGATGCAGCGTTATAAATAAAATTATAATTACATTGTTACTTATAAAAAAACCTGCAGATGCAGGTTTTTTTATAAGTTTTATTTGTGGTTTGTTTTTTCTTTTTCTATCTTTTTAAGTAAATATTTTTTATAAGATTCTTTTCTTAAAATATCATATTTTATGTATTTATTAAAAACATTTTCTTCGGGTGATTTTATTTTTGGTAGTATGCCAATAAATTCAAATGTGTCAGGGTTGAATGCGGCAATTCCAAAATTATACCGTGCTTTTATTGCGATAAATAAAAAATCATTTTTTGATGCATTATGTTTTTTTAGGAAGTCATGGAAGAGTTGCAGTTCTTTATCGCTGTATACATCTTTAATATAGCGTTCTACATCAATTGAAAATAAACGCATTTTTTTTAAAATACGGGCATCTATTTTTTTGTACAGTGAGGTGTTGAGGTATAAGGGTTCCTGCGATTTTAAAGCTTGTACATTGAGATCCGAAAACTTAATGTTGTCATCAGGAAGATCCAGGTAAATAGTAATGGCTCCACTAATTCTATATTGCTCTAAATCTTTCACTGATATATTTCGTTCACGCATATCGTAGCCGGTAACAATATTAAGAGTACCATCCTGAAAAACTTTTGCGACGGCACGTTCATTTTGTACAACATAGATGCCGGAAAATAGGGCGCTAAACTGTATTGCGCCAATAATAATAAGATCGATTTTTAGACCTTTTTTGCCAGGCTTGAATACAATAAGGGTGAGTAAGGGGCCAAGCACAATATCAACGGCGGCGATTAATCGCACACCTTGCCAACCACCGTCAATAATAAAAAAGGGCTGCGGGTACCAGTGAAAAATAATAAAGTATAAAACAATGGCAAAAATAACCAGACTGATGCCGAAATGGGTTAAAAAGGCTTGCTTGCGGGAAATGTCTTTTAATTGAAACATGGGGTCTCCAATTGAGTTTATCTCTTTAATAACTGTGTAAATAATATAAGTAATGGTTTTAACTGTTCGTAAAGATGTTCTAAATGTGGTTTTACTTCATCGGCTTCTCCTTGTTCTAATAGTTTAATGGCTTGCTCAATGGTAAGTGGTTCGATTGAGTCGAGTTCAATGATCGGTACGTAGCTTTCACTCACTAGTGTATTGCCACCGTCGTTTATGGCTAGGTTAAGACATGTTTCGGTCAAGGTATAAATTTCTTTAAAATTACTGTCTTTATTTATGTTCGGTTCAACAATACCGGCACTGGCGGTGAAGCTGAAATTTTTGCTGGTTAGTTTGCGTGTGGGTATTTCGTCTATAATACGTTGTGCTAATTTTTCGGCTTCATTTAAGTTGGTCTGATTGAGAAAAAGTGCAAATTTAGCCAGGCCAACGCGTGCCGCCATATCTTCCTTACGTACATGCTGGTTCAAACACTTAGCAATGGTTTGTATAACTTCATCGGCTATCTTTTTACCATACTTGATAAAGAGCTGGTTAAAATTATCAATATCAATTCGTAGTACACAGCAGTGGCCCTTATGCCGAATTAAGGAGGAAAGTTGTTCGTCGGCGGCTTTTTCAAAATAGCGCTGACTTCCTAGGCCAGTTAATTCATCAACGGCAGCCTGTTTTTCAAGTTTTTCGGCTGTTTCAGATAATCTTTTAGAGGTTTCTTCAAATTTAAGATGAGACTGAGCACGTGCTAGGAGCTGTGCTTTATCAAAAGGTTTGCCAATAAAGTCATCGGCACCTTTATCCAACGCTTCCATCTTTGCCTGGTCGTCATCCTCCTTGCCGGTGATAATAATGACCGGGAGCGCTGCGATGCGATCATCTTCCGCGTTACGGATACGTTCTAGTAAGCCGTAGCCATCAAGATAGGGCATAGATAGGTCGGTAAATACAATTTGAATATCTTTATGGTGCTCGAGTAAGACCCAGGCATCTTCACCGTGTTCGGCCTCAATAACGTTATATTGTACGGATAAAATTTTACAGATCGCACGGCGCATTACCCGAGAATCATCGACGGCAAGGATGGTTGCTTTGCTACTTTGCTGGTTATCTTCTGAGTCAGTCATTTTATCTTTATGATGCCGGTAATGCGAATGCCATGTTGAACGATACCTTTGTTTATTGTCATACAAGAGGATATAACATTATGGTATATTGAATTTGTTACGCATAATCTATTATTAGCAGGAATTTAAAGATGTTCAAGAACTTTATCTCTTACGCCCTTGTTTTGATTGTTCTTTTTTCAGTAAATATCATGACATTCTCGACTACAGGTCAGGCTGCAGAAAGAAAGCTAGAAACAGCTGAATATAAATTTTACAAGTTTAAGGGAAGCAGCTACGAGGATGTTCGTCTCGACCTGGACTACGCTATTACCGGGCGAGGTATAAAAGTGAACGGGGTTTCGCATATTAGTGACATGTTGACTCGTACGGGTAAGGATATTGGCCGCACTAAAAAAATCTACGATCATGCTGAAGCTATTCAGTTTTGCAGTGCTACTTTGTCACGCAATATGATGGAAGCGGATCCCATGAATATCGTTTTCTGCCCCTATATTATCTATATTTTTAGTTTTACGAATGAAAAAAATGTGGTGTATTTAGGTTATCGTAAGCCACCACATTTAGAATTACCTGCCTCTAAAAAAGCGGTTGCGGCCGTGGTTAAAACCTACGAAGGCATTATTGCGGATGCTCAGTAAAAAGCTTTTTATTGTACCGTTTGTTTTATTACTGAATACGCTTGCCCATGCCGCAGATTATTCGGACAGGGAATACCGTTTAGCGCGTTCGGTGGCGATTAAACCGGCTCAAGTTAAACAATTTCTCAGCCATCCTTCAGTGGCGGTGCGTGAAGCACTTGCTCAAAATCGCCGTTTAAAATCGGCTATGCTGTTTCAGTTAGCTTCTGACCCAAGTGAGCGAGTACGTATTGCGGTTGCCACGAATTTATCAACCGACACATCAACATTCAACAAACTGGCCACTGATAAGAATTCTGCGGTGAAAAGTGTGGTTGCGCGGTTTGAGTATGTGCCTGCAGAAGTGTTAGCTGTACTAGCAAAAGATCGTTCTGCTGAAATTCGTATCGAAGTGGCAAGAAATCTCAATACCTTAGCGGCTACTTTGAATGCTTTACTAAAAGACACTGATCCTGACGTTCAAGCCATTGCAGCGCAGGCTTTACAACGTCTCGCTGCCGAAACGAATTAGGCTGAGTTCGGGAAAAGGAATTTATACTGACGTAGTCGACAGAGTTACACGAGGTAGCATCATTGCTGTGTGAATGGCGTAAGTTTAGCTGTGCAGAACTTAGGTTAATTAACCTTAAGATTGTATTAAGGAAACAGGTTGTTTCGCTATCGCTCGTAAGGATAAAAGAGAGACATTGAGAGCGACAGCACGTTAAAGTTGCTCAATTTTTGTACATTTAGCCTAAAGATATTCCTGAAATTGTCGTTATATCAGGGACAATGCAGAAAAAAATCCCTATTACTTCCGAACAACAAGGACAGCGCCTTCAGGCCGCCGATTTAGTCTCCGGTGTTGTGCGACTAGTGTCTTTACCTGAAGTTTGTATTCGGGTTAACGAAATGATGGATGATGCGAGTACTTCGGCATCTGATATCGGCAAAGTCATTAGTCAGGACACCGGGCTGACGGCACGGCTACTCAAAATTGTAAACAGCTCTTTTTATGGTTCACCATCAAAAATTGAAACGGTCACGCGTGCGGTTACAGTTATTGGTTTACGTGAATTGCGTGGTTTAGTGTTAGCCGCTTCGGCGATTGAAACCTTTTCTAAAATTCCAAATGATATTCTCAATATGGTGCAGTTTTGGCGGCACAGTGTGTATTGTGGTGTGGTGGCGCAGTTATTGGCGGATCGGTGTCATGTTTTGCACTCTGAGCGACTGTTTGTAGCAGGCCTCTTACACGATATTGGCAAGTTAATTCTATGCCACCGCCTACCAAGCGAGTCGAAAATTGTGGTTGATAAAATGAAGCTGGATCAGCTAATGGATTTTGAAGTTGAGCGGGATATTATTGGCTTTGATCATGCAGATGTGGGTGGTGAGCTAATCAAGGCCTGGCAAATGCCAAGTTCTCTAGAGCAATCCATTCGTTATCACCATGACCCCGCTAAAGCTGAAGAAATTTCAATGGAGACCTGTCTGGTACATATGGCCAATGTTATGACGGGTTGGGCCGAACAAGAGCTGGATGTGGATGTGGAGCTGAATATTCAGCCGATTGCGCAGGTAGCCTGGGATTTAACCGGTCTGGATGACTCGGTGATAGATCCTGTGCTGAAACAAGCCGGGCCATTGTTTATCGACGCTCTGGAGTCTATTTTGCCTCGTGGTCGACCGTATTAGCCCGTTATTAACACGTCTCTTTTGGCCAATCAGGCACTAAAATAGTGCTTTTTCCTGGATTTTCTCCTTTCGTTAAATCGTAGATTTACTTAATAAACCATCCAAAGCATAATATGTGCAATATAAGTGCATTTATGCACTGTATTTTTGCACCAAAATAATACAAATTATTAAACAATAAAAATGTCTGGAGATGCCTCCAGCATGGGAGAAGTCATGGAAATTAAAACAGCAACTGATGTGCTCTTTATTCTGTTAGGAGCCATTATGGTACTCGCAATGCATTCAGGTTTTGCATTCTTAGAAGTGGGCACGGTGCGCAAAAAGAATCAGGTCAATGCACTAGTTAAAATTATTGTCGATTTTGCTGTTTCAACCATCGGTTATTTCTTTATTGGTTATATGGTCGCCTATGGGCTTGGGTTTGGCGAGAGTGCTCAGGTTTTAGTACAAAAAAATGGCTATGAGTTAGTTAAGTTCTTCTTTTTATTGACATTTGCAGCAGCTATTCCGGCTATTATTTCTGGTGGCATTGCTGAGCGAGCGCGTTTTTACCCGCAATTGGTGGCGACTTTTTTTATTGTGGCTTTTATTTACCCGTTTTTCGAAGGTATTACCTGGAACGGTAATTTTGGTGTGCAAGCATGGATAGATAGCCAGTTTGGTGCCGAATTTCACGATTTTGCTGGTTCCGTGGTGGTGCATGCGATGGGTGGCTGGTTAGCCCTAGGTGCGGTTCTTTTACTCGGTCGTCGATTGCCGAAGGGCGGTAGCCATTCCATTTCTCATCCTCCATCAAGCATTCCTTTTTTAGCCTTGGGCGCCTGGGTGTTAACCGTGGGCTGGTTTGGCTTTAATGTGATGTCTGCCCAAACCATTGATGCGGTCAGTGGTCTGGTGGCGCTGAATTCATTAATGGCGATGGTGGGCGGTATATTGGCCGCGTTGGTGGTGGGTAAGAATGATCCGGGGTTTGTGCATAACGGGCCATTAGCGGGTTTAGTTGCTGTGTGTGCCGGTTCGGACATTATGCACCCGATGGGCGCGTTGGTAACCGGACTGGTTGCCGGAGGACTGTTTGTTTGGGCGTTCACACAATGCCATAGCAAATGGAAAATAGATGATGTACTCGGTGTTTGGCCATTGCATGGGTTATGTGGTGCCTGGGGTGGTCTTGCTGCGGGTATTTTTGGACTCGAAGCGTTTGGTGGTTTGGGCGGCGTGACCTTTATGTCACAGTTAGTGGGCACACTAATGGGGCTTTCTGTTGCGCTTGTAGGAGGCTTTGTTGTTTATGGTGTCATTAAAAAGATGGTAGGCATTCGTTTAACGGCAGAAGAAGAACACATGGGTGCGGATTTAAGCATTCATAAAATTGCGGCTGAGTCGGATATTGACTAATTTTTTATCAGAACAAATTAGCTAACTTGAACTGGGGATAAAAAACTTACGTCATTCCCGCCAAAGCCAGGCGGGAATGGCGCTATTGCTTGGTATAGGTGGAACGGATCTGTATAGGATCCATTATCCCTAACTCAGATTAGCTCAATTGTTTAAGCAACAGCTGCGCTGCAAGCCCAATGCCGATGGTGAAGAGCAGCGCAATGACCCACACCAGCTTAATCAATGCCGGTGTGACCGTCGCAGTGCTCGTATCCACTGGTTCATGGCAATGACTTTGCGCCAGATACATTGGCACTATAATGCGCAGGTAAACGGCCAGTGACAATACGCTATTAAGAATGGCGATAACGGTTAACCATAAAAAACCGGCATCAATTGCAGCACCAAAGAGTAAAAATTTACCGACAAAACCGGCCAGCGGCGGAATGCCTACCAGTGATAAAAGGAATATCACCATGGCTACCCCCAACATGTGATTTTTGCGCCCAATACCTTTAAAGCTATCAAGCGTTCGACCCACTCGCATCACAACGGCAAATGCCCCCAGGTTCATCGCAGCATAGGCGGCCGAAAATATAATTAAGGATTGCAGCGCGAGTGAACTCGCCCCCACCGCAACCACACCTAAAAGAAAATAACCGGCCTGTGCGATGGATGAATAAGCTAGTAAGCGCACCACATTCTTTTGTACCAGTGCGGCGAGATAACCGTAGGTCATGGTAAGTACCGCAACCACGGCAATAATCAATGGCCAGCCTGTCGACAGCGGCATATCGCGTACGACCTGGGCAAAAGCCAGTATGGCACCAATCTTTGGTACAACAGATAAATAGGCGGCAATGCAGAGCGGTGCGCCTTCGTATGCATCCGGTGCCCAAAAGTGAAACGGTACTAGTGATGCCTTGTAACCCAGGCCAATAATAACGGCAATAAAACCAATAATGGCAATAACAGGCGAGGTTTCAAGCTGCCCCAGTTCACTCAGTAGTGTCGAGCCACTCCCGCCGAACCAGTAACTGAGCCCAAAAATCATAATACTGGTGGTGACCGAGCCAAACACAAAAAACTTTATCGCCGCTTCGGTCGCACTGTCATTTCGTGGGTAAGCCACCAGCGCAAAAGAAGCCAGGCCAGATAACAAAACAGCCAGTACCAGTAACATGCTATCGCCCACACCGGCCATTAATATCGAACCCAGACTGACTAGCGTAACCAGAACATACACCGTACCTTCACGATCACTACCGGCAAGTTCAGCGCGAGCTAATAGCAAAGACAGTATCGTTGCGGGCAGCAGGATAATTTTTCCCCATACGCTCAGCATATCAATGCGGAAAGTGCCACCAAAGACCGAGGTGTTCAGGCCAAGTAAAAGCACACTTTGCCATGTTGCCAGCAATAGCCCAACGATAGTCACGGTCAGCACAATTCGTGGGGCACGCAGCATCTCGGCAATTAAGGCAAACACCACCGTAAGTAGGATGATGATCTCAGGGATCAGTAAGGCAAGATCTGTTTCCATTACAATGGCAACGCTATGGTGGTTTTATGGATCACATCCAGCACCCAGGCTGGCGCGACACCCAGCGCAATGGTGAAGACCAATAATGGTGCCAATGCAAGTAGTTCACGCGCATTCAAGTCAGGCATGGTAGCCGTTGTCCACTTATCTCCAACTTCGCCAAGAAACACCTGTGCTATCGCTCGTAAATATAAACCGGCGGTAATAACGATACCGAGAATAGCAATAATGGCTATAGGCTCAACCTGCAATGTGGCGAGGAAAATCTGAAACTCTGCCGGGAAATGCGCCAGCCCGGGTAAACCCAGCGAAGCAAACGCAGCCAGCACAAACGACCAGCCGAGCACCGGTACGACTTTCATTAAACCACCAAACTGATCCATGTCTCTTGTGTGGGCTCGATCCTGCAACATCCCAACCAGCAAGAACAACGCGCCTGTCACTAAACCGTGACTGACCATTTGTAATACTGAACCATCTAACGCGGTGGCACGAATGGCGGGATCCGCTGCCAGTGCGGCAACCGCCACGCCAATAATGATATAGCCCATGTGATTAATTGAGGTATAAGCCACCAGTCGTTTGAGATCCGTTTGTGCCAGCGCGGCAAAAGCGCCGTACAATGCTGCAATTACCCCGAATACTAAAATCACTACCCCCGCTTCGCGAAAGGCATCTGGCGTCATTTGATAAGCAAACCGCACCAGACCATAGGTGCCGAATTTCAACATCACACCGGCTAAAATTACACTGCCTGCAGCCGGTGCTTGAACATGTGCGGCAGGTAACCAGGTATGAAATGGAAACACCGGCGTTTTAACCGCAAAGGTAATCAGCATGGCAATCAATGCAAGCATAGCCGCAAGTCCATCTAAGGGTGGGTTACTGATCCAGACACGCATGTCGAATGTATATGGGTCACTGCCGAGGTATAAACCCAGAATCGCCAGCAATAATGGCAGGCTGCCAAGGAAGGTATAAATAAAAAACATCAGCGCGGCACGTTGTCGGTCTTCGTGCCCCCATTGTGCAATCATAAAATACATGGACACCAGTGACACTTCAAAGAAAACGTAAAATAAAATTGCGTCCAGTGCAGTGAAGGCACCGATGGATGCCGTCTCTAACAGCAGCATCAATGCAACAAAAGCATGTGACTGCTTACGTACTTTGGCAGAATAAATAAAGGTGACAAAAAACAACAACGCAGTTAGCAGCACTAGCGGTAAGCTAATACCATCCACACCCACCCGGTAGGCCGCACCAATCGAAGGCATCCAGTCAATTTGTTCGAGCTGGGCAAAGCCGGTATCACTCACACCACGTGACCACATCACCAGTGCACCCAGCAAAGTCACACCACTGATGACGATACCAATAGCATGAACAACTTGTGGCGATGACTTGCGCATAAGCAACACCAGCAATGCCCCAAGCAAAGGTAGAAAGACAGTAATCGATACAATTGGATACACTAAAAAGTCCTCTTATTAATAAACTATCAATGCGATTAAGCTGATCACTAAAATCATCGCGCTGGCAATGGTACTGATAGCCAGCTCTTTATGAATCAAACCGCTTTGTAAGGTGCGAGCCTTGCCGGCAAATTTGACTGTGCTGTCTACAAACGAAAAGATAAAGCCATCAATACCTTTATCATCCGTTCGGCGCGCGACTCGACCGAGTTTAAGTCCTGCTCGACCTATCGCGAGTACGCCTTCATAAAAAATGCGTTCCAGTTTTTCGCAACCATGAGCAATTGCCATAGCCGGGCGCACCATTAAATTATCGAAACCACCGGCAAGCGCAAAACCGTTATTCACCCAGGGTAATAAGCCCCCAAGTAAACGCTGCACAGGAACAAACCAGCCTAAAAACAAACCACTTAAGGCAGCAATTAGCCCGAGTATTTCGGGAAGAAATTCAGTCGATATGTTTTCGACCTGTGGCATGTTCAGTAATGATTTAAGTGCCGGGAAAGCCGCCGCTAAAACAACCGCCAGCGTGACTAGCCCGGCCAACCCTGCGCCCATCCAGACGAGACCGGCAAGCGGTTTGTTTTGGGTATTTTTTTGTTCCTGATTTTTATAGCTTTGATTTTTATAGCCTTGATTTTTATACCAAAGTATCGATAAGGCTCTAGCCATATAACCGCCCGTTAACAACGTACCCGCCAAAGCAAACGGTAACAGTATTTCGAAATATTCAGCGTTCAGCGATGCCGCAATAATTGCATCTTTAGAGAAAAAACCACTTAGAGGTGGAATACCGGCTAATGCCAGTGCCGCCAGCGCAAAGCCAATAAATATTCTAGGGCGCTCATGTCCAACGCCGCGTAATTTTTCCAGCATTGTGCTTTCGCGGCTGTGCTGGAAGACACCGGCACCGAGAAACAGGCTGCTCTTAATGGCGGCGTGAGCAATCAGGTGTAGCAATGCCGCCATAGGCACGCCCGCACCCACCGCCACCAGCATCAAACCATATTGACTGGAAGTGGATGCAGCCAGCATGCGCTTAAGATCCGATTCACCCAGTGCAATAAGGCCTGTTACCACGGTGGTCACCCCGCCAACAATACCGATAACCAGTAATGTTTCTGGTGTTAACATCGGTGCAGTGCGAATTAATAAAATGGCACCGGCTGCAACCAGCGTGGCCGAGTGTAATAAAGCCGATACTGGTGTTGGACCGGCCATTGCGCGTTGTAACCAGTCATGCAACGGGGTTTGTGCGGACTTACCCATGGCCGCAATCAATAATAATAAGCCAGCAGCCATGGCAGGGTTGCCGCTGGTATTGAGTGTTGCTGCAATTTCACTGCTACCGGTGTTGGCGATAAGAATAAACACAGCAATATAAAGACCCAAATCGGCGCTGCGAGTGACCATAAAGGCGCGTGTAGCCGCAGATTTTACCCCCGGCTTTTTATACCAGAAACCAATCAGTAAATAGCTGCTTAGGCCAATCAGTTCCCAGGCCGACAGTAACAGGATCCAGTCGCCGGCAAGTACCAGTGTTTGCATGGCTGAAATAAAGAGCAGCATGGTGGCAAAAAAGCGCACTTTTTCGCTATCAGATTTCATATAACCTACGGCATAAATCAGCACAAAACTGCCGACGATTGTGACCATGGTTGAAAGTAAGGCGGTTAAAGGTGTCGCGATTAAACGCAGAGGCATATTGGGTAAGCCGGGCAGCAGCAGTTCAGCATTAACACCACTTGATACATTAAACAGTAAGGCTAAACTGGCAATCAGGCCTAAGGCAATACCAAATAATGCTAACAGCACCGGAAGTCGGCGTACTAACAGTATTAAGACAGATGCGGCAAGTGGAGCCAAAATAGCAACGGTAATAAAACTCATCCTTTCAAATCCACCGCTTCTTCCATCTCGACCGAACCCTTGGCGCGGAAGCGGGCAATGGCTATTGCAAAGCCCACGGCCATTTCAATGGCCATCACGGTCATAATAATCAGCACAAACATTTGCCCGGCTGCCACTTCTGGATGCAGATAACGCCAGAAGGCCACTATATTCACCATGGC
>VAPL011101340.1_pt1 | contig 56721 bp, 72 predicted proteins | sample 3395061 | NCBI WGS metagenome assembly VAPL01 (sample SAMN08290444, study PRJNA428436) | hydrothermal vent metagenome | isolation source: Deep-sea hydrothermal vent chimney 2 | place: Pacific Ocean: Juan De Fuca Ridge | depth 2182 m m | reverse complement strand
CTCAAATATGGTAGTCATACCTGCAACCGATAAAAGCTACCAAATATGCTTACATGGAGAGGGTAAGGAATGGCATAAAAGCAGAAGTTCAGCAGTTGTCAGAGCTGAAGAGGTAAAGATTAAGAAACTAATATCCCTTGATAAGCAGACTAAAAAGATCAGCGCCATTAAGTTTGACACATAACTATAAAATGGTGGCTTTTTTATTAGATTGAAAATAATTTAACAGCACAATCTGAGCCTTCAATTACAACCTTCGTCAGATATTCACCCAGTTCGCCCCAGGTTACCGGTCCTGATTTAAGGTCGCTTATTTCGCACGTTGTCAATCCGCTTCCGCGCTGTTGTGATCTTGTCTCGAACCAGCTGCAGGAAGTCAGCAGGAACATTACGATTAACACAGAGGGTATCAATTTCTTCATCAGTCAAATCTCGTGGCACTTTTACAGTTTTATACTTATATTTGATAACAACATCAGATACAGGGTTAGATTTTAGCATTACGGCTGTTTCTACGTTGACTTCAGCGCCTTTATCGTTATCTTTGGCTACTTGCTCGTTGTCAGCCTCTAATTGCGCTGTATCATGCTTCAGGTTCATTCCATAAGCACCGATAGCAATACCAGCGATCAGAGATAAAAGCATGCCAATTGAAGGTGGAATAGTCATAGGAGTTTTTGATTTAATGAACATGTGTCGATTTATTTTTATGTTGTTCTGAACAGGCTCTTTCATAGATTATTGATGTATCTCTTGCGAAAAAAATATATATTCCATTAAGAGCGATAATGGTAAGAACGGCTTCACCGGTTGAACATTTTGTCATTTCAGACATAACATAAATTCCAATAATATTAAGAGCAGCGCCGACAACCATATACCAGGTAATTATGTTTACCGTTTTTTTACGCATCACGACCACCTTTTTTAATAAAAGCAAATAACGCGCCAGCACCATCCCTTGCCACGATTGAAACAATTGAAAGCGCCATGATTCCAGAAAAGAAGCCAGCTGGGAATGCAAATATATGATATTCATAAAATACCGCAATGTTATAAACAAACCATCCCACAGGTAATGCTGCAAAGAACAATAATGCAAACTGTGTTTTCTTTGGAATATCAGGGTCAACGTTTAACAATATTCTTAATAATCCACCAGCGCCAGCAAAAAAACCGGCAACAATATCCTTGTCAGTTATATGGCTGAAATCAAACATTATTAAATACCAGAAAGAAAATTATTAAAATTAAAACCAGTGCCAGGGTCTAGCTTGCGACCAGGGCTTATATCACTGTGGCGCTTAACGCCTTTTTTATCGTCTTCATCATATGGGTCAATACCATATTTTTTACACCAGCCAGAAACAAGTTCAATGCCGGCTGATAATTGCTCACGAGTAGCCCAGTCTGTTTTCATTGTATTGATGAAAGTGCCATAGTCATGTGCGCCAGGAACAAGAAACTCGACACCTAAAGAATCTGTATTAAATCCACGAGCATGATAAGCGCCTGTTTGATCACCCCTGCAAATCATTACATCACCGTTTGGAACAATGAGTGCATGCGCTGATAATCCATATTTTTCAAGAAAGTCAGGTGCAAATATTGGGCTAGGGTCAATAATATATTCAGCCATAGCGTGAATAACGATTAACTTAGGATTATTAAACTGATTACCAGCTTTTAATGGGCGCTCAATTATGTTCATTTTAAGAACCCAACAAAGCCAAGATAAAATTAATTATCATTTCAATAAATTCAAAAAAAGAATCCACGTTACTTCTCACTAATTGCTTCAGTTGTTATCTGGCGCATAAACATTGCAACCATCGGTGTGATGATAGCTAATGCAGCACTGATCAAACTAAACTGTGATTCAGTTAATATAGGCTGTAAAAAAGTCATTGCCGCCGCGCCAGACTCTAAACCTGCAAGCAATATCATCACCCGCATCGTTCTTGATTTTAATTGTTGTTTCATGATCTCACCTCTAGTTACATGCGTTAATCCAATCAGATTTACGACCAACAGTATCAACTGTTCGTATCTCATATTCATCACACGAAGGGCATGATACAAGGGGCGCTACAATCCAGATAATATGAGTATCAATATTTTTTACCGGCGCTTTCCATACGACACCTTCTGTTTTAATCTCAAACGTTGCTATTTCATCAATAGGTAGTGGTGAGTTATCCATTCGCTCTATTGGCGCTTCCCAGTTCATCCAACATTGGTGAGCGCCTAGAAATTTAAGAAACGGATACATAGGAGGCAAGTTATCAGGGTCAATTTTTGCCTGGACATTGAATGAAAGTAATAACAATAATGTGAAAATATATTTCATATTAATATATCGTATTAAAAGTAGATGAACCTTGAGTTACTATTGCACCGCCTGAACGATTATAAACACCGTATAAGTTGACCGTAGCACCATCAGACGATAATCCACCAACACTAGCAGAGTTTGCGTTGTCTCTATCTATATTTGAGTTTTTAAGATGAAATACTGTTCCCGCGCTTCCACTCATTTGCATACAATGTGGATTTATATTAGCTTGCTGATCTTTATCATATATAACGGCGTTTGAAACATGAATGTGCTTATTGTCAGGCATTCCGTTAAATTCAATTATTGAGCCAGCACCCGTAGGATAGGCAAGAGTTCTTTCGACACTTATATTGTTGTAGTATTTTTCCTTTGTAATCATGTTGGGTGAACCACCGTTGAATACACATACGTCTGATGAACCCTCAAAAGCCTGAAACTCTAAACCATCGACAACCTGTTTATCAAACGTAAAGTTGCCAACGCCAAGATAAGCAGAACCCGTAATATTGTGCATTTTAAATACGCATCCACGCATAGAAACTGGATTTCCTAATGCAGCAGAAGTGTCAGCTATAACAATATCCTCAAAACCGAAATTTATAAAAGAAGTATCCCAGGGGTCAATAGTTGTATTTTCAATGATAATTTTAGAGCCTGTAACTTGACGTGCCAGTGTTAAATTACTGACGGATAAATGACCAGCCCTTTGATGCCTAATTGAAATATCTGTTGTATTTGCATTTTCTAATATGCAAACATTTTTATCAATGCCGCGAATTATAACGGCGCTACCTTCTGGCAAAGCGTAAGAGCCTGATAAAACATGTCTGCCTGGAAGAAGCATCAATACATATTGTTCGGGTCGCCATATAGTATATGATTCACTTGCGCCTGTTGAACCAACGCGACCTGTAGCCATAACAAGTTTTGTTTCCGTTGTAATGTTTCCGTAAATAGGGTAATAAATATCTCCCTGTATTTGGAATAGACCAAGCCCATCATTCGCGATATTTATCATATCACCAACACGAATTTTAGAAAGGAAGTTTGTTCCAGCGCCATCAACTACATCGGAGTTTTGAACAACTGAAACTGTGCCTGTTGTACCGGCAACTTGTGTCATGCCTGTCTGGTTTTCTAGCCATGCAAGTGCTGTATTAATATCTAAAAACGTGCCACCGTTTCCAACAGTAAAAATTCTGTCACCGAAACCTAAACCCATGCCGGCTACAGCGTGTTTAATTATTCCCATTAGTTTTGCTTCCACTTAATAAAGAACATAGGGTGACCGCCAAGATTTGCACCAAAGCCTACATTTTCTTGTTGATCGTCTGGTGTTGTGGCATTAGCGTTACTTGTGCCTTGTAGTGCTATATTCGGAATAAAAGATGCACTACTTATATCACCGCTATGACCAGTTAAAGGTGCAGCGTTGTTTGCTTTTTGCGCCCAAACCTTTTCAGTAGAAGTGAATCGCCAGGGTCCGACAATACCTATTGAAAACTCTTTTGGTACAGCTATAGATTGTCCTGTTGCAACATTAATAATACCGGAAGCATCATCATTTACTGTTAAAGAACCATTACCGAGTGTTGTACCATACCCATAAGGAACCGCACCACCTGGCTGCGGTATTAGCGAACCGACAACCCATTTAAAGTTTCTAGGGTCACCTACGCCAAGATTGCCTTGTGCAATAAAATGTATCTCTGTCACTATTCCAGGTGAAGGCATAACGAAAGGTAGGTGCATCCAATAAGGATTGCATAGGTCTACGTTAGCGCCTGTGTCACCATCACCGACTAACGGCGAACCATAATAATTTTCACCGGTTCCAGCTTGTGAGGCTTCTATGCGACCACCAGCAGCAGCTAAACCAGCAACTTCATTATCGACGGTTCCCACGACATTAACCTAACATAGTGAAGGCAACAGAGCCAGCACTACCAAAAGAAGTACAGTTGTACTGTACATATTTATAACGGGTTTGAGGGGAAATGCTATCTACAGCTGATGCGCCTGTGACCGATAATGTTCCAATGGTTTTCCATCCTACATTATCGTTAGATACTTCAACATCAACTATTGTTGTACCTGCGTGTGTACCATTCGCTGTAATTTGATAACTTGTTTCAACACTAAAATCTGAAACGGAACTACTACTAACACCTGTACCGGTAATGGTACCGGTTAAACGTTCAGTGCCTTTTGCTATAATAATATTACCAGCTGGTTTTCCGTTACCATCTTCAGCACCACCAAGCGCAACAAGATCAATAACCTGTTCAATACCATTATCATCGGTAAAAATTAATTTACTCATAAAATCCTCGCTGTCTCACGACAGTAATAAGTTTTAATATTCCAACTATACCACTTTTTATTTATCCATCAATATATGATTCTGCTTCTATGCGTTCGTCTGGTTCCTTATCCAGATCAATGAATTCTTTGCATAATTTAATATTTGCCCGTATTCCAGCAGTATCTTTTTCACTTAAATCAATATCATCGTTTTCTTCTCGAAGCTGTTTCAACTTTTCCTGAATATGTTTTTTTATGGCAATCCAGGTACCGTCATGTTTGTTTATTTTTATCATTCAGCACGTGCCTTATCATATTCTTTCAAAAATTCTAACATTTTAGAGTGTATCTGTTCGCTGTAATCTTTCGCTTGAGCCTTGTTTCCACGCTCATATGCTCTATTACGCTTATCCTTTAAGTCTTTGATTCTGCGTTTATATTTACCTAAACGAAGATGCAAAGCAATGATTTTACGATTTTTATTTCTATGATCAGAATATCCATCAGTACCTTTCAGCTGTTTAGATAATGCTTTTGTAGCATTAATCTCTTTTATAGCAGAATAAAAACGTTCAGTATCATACTGTGGACCAACCTTTCCTTTTACGGTTCTAATAAATGGAATATCCCTGGCTTCAATATCTTCACCAGAAACAGCTTTTGATGCTAATGTGCCAACTCTACCAGCAAACATTCCTGCACCACCGCTAACCCAGCCAATATAATGCTTTACTGTTTCTGGCGAAACATCGATAATTCCAGAATGTGTAGGGTCACCACCAGTCAATTCATTCAGATCAATCATTAATTGCTTTAAAATTGGGTCAGTAGATTTAAACGCTTTTTGTGATTCTGGTCGATCATACTGATCAAAAGGATTCTCAGGGCGTATGCTGGTACCGGTGAACCGTATATTTCTCACATCTTGCTCAAATGGCTTCAATACAGTCGGTGTAATGGTATCCAGGAAGTCAGCGCCGGAAATAGGACTGAAGGCATTCAAGATAGCCGAAGCCATATTAAATGCAGTACCGGTAACCGTAGTATTTTTTCCAAACATAAGATCATGCAAAGCCGTACCGGTGTAATGGAACACGTTGTAACCATATGGAAGACGAACTTTAGTATATTCGCCAGAACCGTCTGGATGCATAAATATAATATTTGTTTGCTTCAGATATGGTGGTATTTTTTCCCAGTGAGAAACACCGTCTTCATCATCACCACCAGCCATCATATTGTACATAGCCAGACCGAACGCAGACATGGCAATACCGCCAACAATCTTCTGTACACGTTTATGCTTTAAAGCACTAAAAATACGGAATGAACCTTGTATCGATGCATTGTAAAAAAGGAAGGCGCTATTCAATAACGGCGCTAATTCACCTTTACGATTAAAGTTTACTGTCAAATTCTTCGATAATGAAGCCGCTTTACTTCTGGCTTCAGCCGGTGAAAACCCATCTTTAATATACTGTTCTTTCGCAATTTTATAAGCAGATAGTCGAGCCGCGTTTTCAACAGATAAGTTTGCATCAAGAATGGTGTCACGAACTAATTTAATCGATTCTTTTGTATGACCGAGCGTAGTATTAGTGTTCTCTAATCTACTTTGAATATGTTTAACCTTTGTCTGAATATCTTCCAGACCGAAGAAACCGATAGCGCCGCCTTCGAGTTGCATTTCTTCAAACTCTGTACGCCAAGGCGAACTACCTTTCGTATCAAATACAGATTGCCAGATACCATGTGCCGCTGAAGGCATATTCTTAGCAACCTTATATGCCATTACCAAAGACTGTTCACCAGACAGATTTACCATAGCTGTTGAGAAGTCACGTTCCAGGTTAGTAATCACGAACTCAGGATTCAAAGCTGTATTAATCATAGCAAGGAACCGGTTTACGCTACCAGCTGCAGCGACTACAGAATTCAATTTATTCGAATTCATCTTCTTCAGCTGTTCGTAGACAAGATTATCTTTAATATTTATCAGATATTCTTCGCCTTCGATCATCACTGAAAAAACATCATCACGATATTTGTATTTAGGGTCCAGACGATAAACAACCTGTTTACGTGGCATACGACCTTCTTCAGCAGCCAATTCAACTTCAGCCGGCGTGAACGCCATCACACGATGATAATCAGTACCATCAATCAACCCTTCTGGTGGTTTTTCGTATCCTTCAAAGAATTCGCCATCAGCGCCTATGAATTTATCAAACGTGCGCTGGCTCATTGACCAGAACCCAGGGTCAGGATTATCGAGCATCAATCTGACGAGTGCTTGACCAACCTTCGTTTTCTCAGTTCGAACTACTGCAGATTCAGCCTGTGCAAATGCATGTGAAGTAGGGCTTTCTGCAATATTACCGATACCACGCCCCATAGCCTTTTTGATACCGGAACCACTGACGCTGTAACCTTGACCGATCACTGGTCTACCTTCTTCACCAACTTTACCTTTTAACGGCACGTAGTATTTCCAGCGCGATTGCAATGCAACCATATCAGCCGGCTTCATATGACCGCCTTCAACCAGCGTAGTAAGGTGTTTATTGTTTACGGCATAAACATGGTTAGCCAGGACGGTATAATTACCGGTCAATCCCTGCGCTTCGATTTCATCCAGAACTTCCTGCGCTTCAGAATTTAGTAGACCGGAACCGCCATCAGGCATATCTGAATTATGTTTTGCTATCCACTCATTACGCTCTTGAGCATGTCGAGCAATAAGAAACCGGTCCAGTTCTTGAAGTGATACACCGGTTTCCTTTAGATCAGCGATAAATGGCTTCATGTAATCACGATCTAATTCAACTAGCTTTGCCGCAATTTTTCCGCTTGAACGTTCTTCAGTACGATAAACATTACTGTCTTCAGTAATAATGCCGCCACGTTCTACAATTTCTTCCTGAAGCGTTTTAACCCGATTGAATGCATCCTGGAATAAACGAATACCTCTTTGTTTAAGAGATTCTTCAGGCAAGCCAAGACTTTCGCCAACTGGCTCTAATGCAAGTAACGGGCTAAATGGTGGAATGTTATCGCCGGCACGTTGACTGAATAAAATATTGTCACTATCTCTATCAAACGAACCACGATTACCAACAGCTGACTTAACCTGATTAGGATTAAAAGCTATATAAGAATCACCTTTGCCTTCATGTTCAGCTGTGTTTTTATATACAACACCATCATATCCAGCTTCACGAATAACTTGTAATAACTGCGGGTCATATACTTTACGCATCTTCCAATCACGTTCAATATCTTTTTCCATTGCACGTGCTTCAGCTTTTGTTATAAGTTTTTTACGTGCCAGCTGTGAAGCAATACCATCAGCATGAAATGTTCCAACGTCTTTCAGTCTTAATGGATTTGTAATATTCAGCCAGACAGGAATTATTTTAATATCGCTACCTGGTTCACCACCTAAACGGAAATCTGCAACATTATTAGCCTGTTCCATTGTTCCAAAATGAGCGCCAAGATCACCACGATCTGTATCAAATGTTTCAAAATCAGCTGTGGTCGCATGATACATAACTTTTTTAACACGACTAAACGCCATCCATTCACGAAGCGCATTATTTTTAAGACTAAATAACGGCTGACCTTCCATGACAGATTCACGCATTTTTTCTGTTATATCAAGTGAATGAACTTCTTCTACATCTTTTTCACCTTTAATAGCGATACCGCTTTCGTATGCTTGACCAGTTTCAATTTCTGATTGACTAACCTTTGCGCCCCACTTCTTAACATACTTATTAACCATATTCGGCAGCATGTTGTCGTAGAAGCCGCGCATACCTTCGCCGCCAGTTTTTAAATCTAGTCCAGAAAAAGTAGTAACAAAACCAGCATTTACTTCTTTATTAGAAGTTATCTTTTCAGTTAATTCATCACCAACAAGATCAGCCATTTCAGGCTTAGTAACATTTTTATCCATCACTATCATGCCGTCTTTTGTTGCCTGAAATGAATACTTGCCATCTTGCCGTGAACCCGAGGCAATCGAAGTAATCTGTTTTTCTAATGAATAACGCTCATTCTGCTGTTCACCAGTAGTCCAGGCAATGCGATCAAAGCCGTTTTCAGCTGCATGGCGAATCATGCGCTTCATTGCTAACATCTGCCATGTTGTTTTAAATGGCGCATCTGGAATCAACCCTTTTAAATGATCACCGCCTTCCTTTATTTCATCGACGTAAGAATTTTTATCTTCATTAGACATATTAGACCAGTCGCTATCTGATATTTCAAAAAGCTTCTTTGCATATTCTGGCGTTATGTTTTTTGTCTTATATCCTTTTTTGCGTCCATCCTGGTGCCAATCAGACTGAAGTTCTTCTAAAAACAGCACACGCTTACCATCTGAATCGGTACGCTCGTTGTAACGAACATGAGCAAGAATATTCTTCTCAGACCAGTGACCAGATGAATACGTTGAATTTTTCTGCCTACGAAAAGCATTATCTGCTTCTACACCTTTACGCTGGTTATTGATTAACCCCAACGCTGAATTAACAGCTTTTTCTTTCGTTTCGTGATAACCATTAATAGGAATTCCAGCGGATGTATCTGAGCGAGAAACATAATATTTATCTGTATCACCAGCCGAATCAACAACAATGTCATATTCATCAAGCGGGAGTTCAGTTAATGGTTCAACTTCATCCATAAATTCCTTGTAATCCTTTTCAGGTAGCGTCAGCAACAACTCAGTGTAATTTTCACCACCTGGTAGAGTCTGATCTTCATACGCTGTTACATCGGGGTCGTTATAACCCATGTCTTCATTTACACGCGCCTCATTAATTGTTTCAAACAGATCAGAAATATCACGCTCAATTTCTTTATTTGATTTAATACCGGCATTAGCAAGGAATGTTTTTAATTGAGAGTCATCAAGCGGCGCATCTTGAATGCCACCTTTAAAATCATCGTATTCTGGAAATAAAGGATTAATTTCATCTTCAATATTTAAAAATGAAGCACGTTTTCCATCTGGTGTTTTTATCCCATCGATATAACCATCAGTATCAATGGTTACTGATATTCCAGACAATCTAAGTGAGTTTTTAATACGCTCAATCTCAGCCATTGGCGCACGTCCACCTTCACCACCTTTCACAACTTCCTCAATCTGAATTTGATTCGCCGTCATGAAATCAAGTAACTCAGATTTAGTGATTTTCTTACCGCCAAGAGAATCTAGCCATTCTTCAACACCGGACCATTCAAGTTCTTCAGCTTTGAAATCACCTTTATTGGCATATGCCTGAATAATTTTCTTATACGATGCAGATGTAGATTTACCAGGTAACTTACTGGCAAGTATTCTTTGCATTTGTGAGTAAAACGGCTGATCAGATTCACTATCAAACTGAACATCATCACCAGCTGGGTAATATGTTTGCTGTGCGCCACGTGCGATTGACTCACTGATTGAATTAATCAGTGCTTGCAGTTCACCTTTCGATGTTTTGTCAGTAATCCAGCCTTTATTGATCAGGAATTGACGAATCATTTGAACAAGGTCATTCCATAATTTGCTCAATTTACCCTGTTTATTTTCAGCCAGTGAAGCGAATAATTCTTCAGCCTTTATATCTTCACTCTGATTAGTGTAGTGTTTATCAATATCTTCCCACAGCTTGTTCATTGAGCGTTCGCTGCGTGAATCTTTGATACGATCAATGATTGCTTGCTTATCCTGCTTGAAGAATAGATTTAAACCATGATGCCCTATAATTTCATGCTGCAATGTTTTAACAGCATCTTCCAGGTTATTCAGATCAGAGGTAATTAATATTACTGTTCCCTTATTTGAGTAATATGCACCTTTAACGTACTTTGTACCTTTTTCACGCAGATTAATAACCTTGTCGATGCCGAAAGCTGTTTTCTTATCTTTGTAAATTTTAAAATCAAGACCACGTGGGTAACCATTATGGTTAGCCTTGAATTCAGCAATTGCCGCCTGTGCTGTTTTTAAATCAATACCTTTTGGTGGCGCAGTAACTTTGTCCGTAGAACGCTGAGAAAACGAAGGTTCAGCTTTATCGATAACAACCATACGAGCATTAACGCCAGTATTAACCGGTAAATTAGCATCCTGGAACGTGCCTTCTTCAAGTTTTTCTTCACTGCCTCCAACTTCTTCCAGCCAGTCACGGAATTCTTTTGATTTTTTATCGCCGGCAAAGAACGAATGTTCACCCATAATGGCAACAACTCGACCACCAGGCTTCAGTAATGAATATGCATGCTTAACATGATCTACATCACGACCATTACTGAACGGGGGATTCATTACAATGCGGTCATATTTACCACTACCAGCTTGTTCTATAGGGTCATAATTTCCTTCAGCATTATATTCATAACTTGAGCCGACAGCATTTAATATATGTTGCGGTATAGTTACTCCACCACTCATTTCAACTCGTATGAATTCAGACAATTCTCGCTTCTTATTGTTTAAATAATCTGATTCACTGCTGGCTCTTGCGTTACTTGTTGTTGTCGTTGCACGTGACATGCTTCCATCATGAATTCGCTTCATTTGCGTTTCGTTTATTTTTGCAAGTTTTGCTTTTGATTTATCAATATCTTTAACAATAATTTCCATTTTCTTTAGAAAATCATTAGATAACGGTTTTCCATCAGCTTTCCCTTTATGCTGCATAAAATCATTACCGACAACATTGAATCCCTTCGCTTCCAGTAAATCAGCACGTTTACCACCCATTTCAATTACATCAGGCTCTACGCCAGCTTCGCGGATACGTTCAGCAATATGCCCCCAACCAGCAGAAGGTTCTAAAACGTCCATACCTTCTTCGATACCGGCAACCTCCACCATTTCATCAGCTGTAGCTTCTGGTGTAGGGAAGAAATCAAGACCATCTTTGACGCGACCAACCATTGAACGCTCAATCTCTTTCACTTTGTCAGGTTTAGCCTGTTCTTGACGTAGATCAATAAATTCACGTAATACAGCGCGGAATTCAGCTGGCGTTTCGATACCCATTGAAGACAAACGAGTTAATTTTTCATAACTATTTTCAAACTGGTATGGAATATCTACGTTATTTTTATAACGAGCCTTACCAACCAGATTACCAACGAACGAACGATCTAAACTAATTCGCTTATCATTATCGCCATTCCATATGCCGCGCTTAATTGATTCTGAAGGACTCAGAATAATGAGATTTTCACCACGTTTGAATGGTAAAACGATAGCTTGACCACGATAGCCAGAACGAATGATTGCATCTTCAGCATCACCTTTACGCTTAAATACAGCTTTTACACCATTTTTACCGGTAAACGTTGAAACTTCATTAAGGTTTTCTTTAGCAAACTTCAGGTATTCAGCACTTACATCATCAGCGACCTTTAGAATATCCTTGCCAATTTTCTTCATTCCGTCTATTTCTGAAAACTGTCTACCCATACGAGCAAGATCAGAACGGTAAGCGGTATATGTTGGATATTTAGCAAATTCTACTGTTTCAGCATCAACAGGTTCACCGGTATGTTTCTCACGATCAGCCCAGTCTGGATATTTATTAGTAAGCTGGTCATTTTTTGCACTGGAAATAAACTGAGTAAGCATTTCAACCTGTACTTTTGTGCGAACTCTATCAAGGAATTTACCGGTACCTGCATCGATGGCGCTGGCGACATTACGCATTGTATTAGCAATTGCAATATCATAATTTGCCTGGGCTTCAGCACTGGCAGCTTGTCCAGCACGACGAGCAGTATTTGTTTTACGTGGTGCATTTAACTTATCTGTGGCGCGTTCTTCCAGCTTATCAGCCATTTCATTTAAACGTTCTACAGCAGACTGTGATTTATCGTCTGTAAATGCATCACGGCGTTCCTGTGCCTTCTCTTTAACGCCTTCAGTATCACCGCCAACGATATAGTTCAGGAATGTTTCAGCCGCGTCTTTTTCTTTAAACTGGAAACCAGGTGTAGCGCCTTGACCACGATAACGAGAATACCAGCCGCCAAGCTTTTTAGCAGTTTCTAACCATGTTCGATAATCCTCTTTTTCAACACGTTCAGAAGGTACGACCACAAATAAATCATAGCCATCACGAGTATGTTTTGTTTCGACTAAATTGGCGCTTCCAATATCGCCAGCAGCCATAACCGTTGTTCTTTGTTGGTCAGCACGTGCTTTACGTTTATCACGAGTAGATTCACCCTTTAATTCGTCATATTTAGCACGTTGTTCAGGTGTCAGAAGCATTCTGGCTTCAGTGAAAGTCAGTTCTCTATCAAGATGAAGTTTAGTTCGAATGAATAATTCAAAATCTTCCAGTGTTTCAGGGTCAGTAATAGCCGCTTCAGCTTCAGCTTTTTCTTTTTCACGTTCAGCAACCTTCTCAGCGCGGTGTTCTTTCCATTTAACTAAATCTTCCTGGGTGATTCCTTTCGCAATATCAACAGTTTTATTCCATGCGTCTTCAACAAGTTTTGCATATCCACCACCACCAATAACAAAGCCTTCAGCTTGAGGAACCTTATTATTCAATAAATAGAATTCGACCAAGTTTTCGTAAACATCATCAACAATTTTTGGTTTCTTTTCATCATGATAGTAATAACGTTGAGCCATGTTCTTGAGAACTGGCTTCGTGTACTTGTTCAGACGAGTGATAATTTCTTCTTTATTATCAAGTAGAGTGTTTAACGCTTTATGGAAATCATCGATTGATAATGTGCCGGCATTGGCACCTTTAATAATCGAATTATGATACTGAAGTGTATATGGACCACCTTTAAAACCTTTTTCGCTGGCATCAGGTTCATTAACTACTTTTTTGTATCCTTCTTCAGAATCTTTATCGATAGATTCAGGATTTAGATGTTTCGGTAATACTGGATAACCATCACGATCAATAAAACGAACTCCATTGTTATATAAATCAACACGTTTTTGCGCTTCAAGTAAACCATTACCAAAATGACTTCCCCAGGGAAAATCTTCACGAGTTTTTAACTTGAATTTAGTGTCTTTAGTCCACGCATCTTTTGAATCATCAATAGCATCAACATGTTCTTTAATACTTCCGAAGATATTTATTCGACCACGTTCCATTTCAGCATATTGACCTGGCGCAATTAACGCCCGACCACCACCACCAGTCTTTTCTACTTTATATTGACCTTTAACAGTAAACGCACTGGCTGGCATAAATTGACCGCCTTTATACCATTCACCGTTTATACCCCATTCACCGCCAGCTTTTGCCTGTCTACCATCACCTTCTGGTTTAGTAGGTTCTTTTTGTTCAGCTGGATACGCTTCACGTAAATCAGCTATATTTATTTCACCCTTTCTAAACTGAGAAATAACATCAAGACGATCTTTACCGGAAACATTGGCGGCATCTAAAATACTAACTGCTATTTCTTCATTTCCTTCAACACGTGATAAATTTTCTTCTGTTACCGATTTACTACCAGTTTCTACCGAATTGGTATCTTCTGATTTTTCTTCACGTTTAATCTGATCTTCAATATCTATCTGCTTATCGGAATCACCGAATAAATCACCTTCGCCTGCAGACATTGGCACGTCTTTAGTACCAGACAATTTTTCTTGTTTTTCACGTTTGGTATCGGCTACAGCCTGTTCCTGGGATACGTTATCACCAAGTAAATCTACTTCGCCTTGTGGTTTTTCATCATATTTATCATCTTTTTCTTTAATCAATTCCTGAATAGCATTATTAGCTGCATCATCATCCATTTCTTGATAGTAGAAATCTTCAACAGCTTCATTTATATCAGCCGGCGTAATGCCAGCATCAAGCGCCTTTTGAATTAAATCACGGTCCAGACGGTCGAATTTATTAGCAACTTCGATAATCGGGTGATCATGCGCGTTATTTGCCTGGAAGAATCCATAAGCAAAACCCATTGGCGTTACGCTACGAGCATTTTTAGTTTTGAGACTCTTGCCGCCGTATTGGGTATGCATCTTAGAGCCTTCAACTGGGTCAACCGGTGCAATTGGAAGATCAGCATTAAATCTTCCCCATATCAGGGTTTTCTTAGTATAGGTTTCACCAAGATGAAAAGGGTCAAACGACAAACGCCAGGGCGGTAATCCACCTAGTTTTTCAATACGACCAACAGGATTTTCTAAAGCCCATACTTGAGGCTTAAAGTATTCGATAGTAGCAAGTGTTTGATGCACCAGATTAACGCTGGCAACAGTTCTACCGTCTGCATCTTTTGCAGCAAAGTGACGAGCGCCAGAAACAGCAAAATCTGTACAAGGACAAGCAGCTAAAACGGCATAAATATCTTTACCATCAAAACCACCAAAAATATCATCGAAAAATTCACTCGAAAAATTCATTATATCGCCCATGTTGATAACTTCGCCCTCATTGTTTTCAACAGTTGAGCCTTCTTGTATATCAAAACGGAATACTTGATACCCTGCTTGTTCCCAGGGTAGCGACCACGCACCAGACAAATCAAACAGAGAAATAACTATTTTATTGCCATTCTCATTTCTGATTTTATCGTTAGCACTTTGGTCGAGCGCGTTTTGTTCCCACGTATCAACTAACGCCGCCGCATCCTTTGGATTCATCCAGCCATGATCTTTATGGTAAACCTTTACTTTATTATTTAAACGAACAACTTCTTTTTTACTTGGCGGGAAAAACACCTTAGTAACAAGCTGTTCTTCTTCGTACATTTCTTCCTGATAATCATTAAATTCTTTAACAATCTCAGAAAGTTCTCTATCATCGATACCGACCAGTTCATGTTCAGGCGCGGCAGAAGTAACGGTACGTTTTTTAGACTTCGCTTTCAGTTTATCTTGTTTACTTTGTCTTAATAAATCAGCAAATGGTTCAGTGGTATCACCAGCTAACCACTCTTTAAATTCATCAATTGTTAAATCACTGATAGAACCTAAACCTTCCCAGCCTTCATCATAATTTTCATGGTATCCCATGAATGCATCTTCAACATTTTTAAAGCCAAGCATTACTTTATGTTCATCGAACGGTCTATTTTTATCAAATTGATTCATTTGATCAATGATAAATATAGGCAATGATTCATCATGAGCGTTTTCACCCAGGAACACATCAACAGCATCACCATCAGCGCCCATTGAGCCAACGAATTTACCGTAATGGCTTTTCATTTCGTTGTACCAGCCTTTATCAAGAACCGGATTTAATGCCGATACTGATTTAGACATGGCTTCGAGGCGCTTGAATGCAGCTGGAATTTTTGAACTGTTTTCGAGATCAGTTAATGCTGTTTTAATGCCTTTGTACTTTTCAGCAAGTTCAGTCAGTTTTTCTATATCAATTTTGAATCGATACGAACCTTTTGGATTCTCAATTTTTATATCAAGACCATTTACCAGTTCGTTCGGAATATCGCCGTTTTTATAATTTTCCGCTTCCTTTTGAGCCATAGAAGGCTCTTTAAGATTATTCTCAGGTGAAGTAGCAGCTTCATGTGCAGCTTCATCGATGGCATCTTTTACTTCTTCGTCGGTACCGGTGTCAGTTTGTGTTTCACTGGCTTGCCCTTCATCACTGGCAACACTATCTTGTCGATCTGACTGCCCTTCGGCATCTGTGATAACTGCGCCTGTGGCGGGTTCTCCACGTTTGGCACGTTCGCCGGCTTCTTCCTTCGATTGTTTGAGTTTCTTGAGTTCATTATCTGCACCTACTTTACTATCTGAATGCCCTGCGGTAGCGGCAATACCTTTTAATTCAATTTTTGTACCATCATCTTTACTGACTTTCAGTTTAACCCTGGATAAACGTTCATCAACACGAGTCATGCCTTCTTGAAGAATACCGGAATCAGTATCAGAGAATCCTAATACATAGAATTCATCACCAGAAATATGATAAACGCGGTCATAACCAAATTCGCCTACCAGCGCATCAGCTACAGCCTGTAACAGCTTGTCGCCGTTATCCGGTGTCATATTGTCATTAACCCATTTAAGACTGTCAGCATCGATAGAAGCGAACACATCAGCCTCTTTATTCTCAATATCGAATGCAAACCGACTTTTAACACCGGTCAGGTCATGCTCAAGAACCATTTTTTCCAGTTCTTCACGCGGCATAGCCTTGATTTTTTCACGCGCCAGCTGGTCTTTACGACGATCACTACCGGTACGCTGGTCAGCTTCTACTTGCTGGCTTCGCTTTCTGCGGTCTGTTTTCTCTGTTCCTTGTTTTTCAGATGTTGCAGCTTCGCCGCCATCAGTTGTTTGTTCTTCGGTTTTTTCTGGTTTTTCTGGTTTTGTTTCATCTTTTTTACCTTCAATTAATTTAAGCATTTCCGATGCAACGACAGATAATTCAGCATCAGAGTCAATCAAACCATCAATAACAGCTTCGTAACCTTCAGGGTTTACCTTTTCAGCACGTTCCATCAATTCGAGATATGTTTGACCTTCTTGATCTAAATCAAGAGTTTCAACCTCTTGTTCCAAATAATCATAGTCATACCGGCTTTCTGATTCAGCTTCATGCTGTTTGCCGATCTGCAGTTCTTCCAGGTACTTATCAGCAGCTACCGCGCCATCATCCTTCAGAATTTGCTGATAGGTAGTCGATTCTTCAATCAGATTATCAATCTGGTCAATCTGGTTATCGATTAATTCAAGTTCAAAATCTGCTTCAGCTTTATCACCCATATCAGACAGAGTGAAAATATCTTCACCAGCCATTGCACGACCAACCAGGTCAATTACTTCATTCGCTTCAGGGCGTTCATTCTGGAAAAATCCATGTTCAAACAGCAGTTCACCCATTTCATCCATGCTCATGCCGCCATTAACGGGGAATACAGGACGAACACCGCCTTTACGGATATTCATTTCAGCAGGGTCAATACCTTCAGCGTATTTACGATTAATACCGCCTTTATTGGCAATGGTTCCAAGCAGATCAGCCGGTTTTACATTAAATTCTTTTTTCTGCTTATTTAGTTTGGCGCGAACCGACTTCAATTTAGTTATATTTTGAAGCGGTTTTTTCGATGTAGTTTCAGGCTCATTGCCAAATGGCTGTGTTTCAACGTATTCAGCCTCAGACGAACTTGTATCAGGCTCATAAAGCTGTGCCTCAATACGATTAATCTCTTGCTGTGCCTTCGCTGATTGCGTCAGACGATTAACTTTGCTGTGGTCAATCAGTTCAGCCGGCATATCACCGAATAATTTATCTATAACAAACTGGTTCGAATCGTCTTTTAACTCAAAACCTTCAGATTCAGCTAATTTTGTCAGTGTTTCCTGTTGCTCACTGAATGTTGGTGGACGTGAAGCTGTTTCAGCGCCAGCCGCCAATTGTTCGGGTGTTGGAGTAACGGCAGCTTTTTCAATATCAGCTATCTTCTGATCATTCGCCAGCGCAGCAGGGTCAACAGTTACAGGGGTTTCACGTGGAACAATTTCTTCAGGCTTAACCTTGCCGCCATAAATTGAATTTATAATTCCCTGGTTCGCTACAGGACCGGTTTTACCGCCCATAACTTCATCACGGATGGCATCAGCTTGAGTATTTATATCGAGTGGTCCTACATCAAATGCTGAATCTGTGGCTGGTGCCGCCTCAGTTGGCGTAGGAATAGCGTTCTTGACGGTTACGCGCTTACCTTCGGCAGTCCAGTATTGGTCTGGCACCGGTACACCGCCAGCCGTGACTTGCTGCAATACAAAACCATTTCTTGCTTTATGAGTAGGCGTAAATTTTTGAGGAACATCACTTGAAGCGTCAAAACTGGTTGTATCAGCAGGTTTATCACCAGAACTTCTATCAGTTAAATGAGCCGGCACAGATAATGACGCACCAACACCAGCACCAACAGCGCCAGCTTTACCAACACGCGCCCAATCAATATTCTGAATAGCATCTTTTACACTCATATCCTTGAGCGTTACATCATCATAAGCAGATTGTAATATTTCAGTTAATGATTCTTGAGCGCCTTCGCCAAGTGTCGCATTAACCATTCTTTTGAAAAATGAGGTTCCAGGCTTCAAAAGAGTATCGATTACCATGAATTTTTCTGGCAACCATTCAGCAAATAGATCAAATTTAACAGCGTCCAACGCTTCAGCTTGAGTTCGTCCTTTCTCTAAACTTTCGCCATAAGATTGACCGGCAACCTGCGTTCCAAACACACTACCGGCAGCAGTAGTTCCACCCAATCTACCAGCAACCAGCATTGGCAGCATATCAATGGTGCCGGCAACAATATCACCGGCAAGTTCTACGCCTAAACTATCTGTCTCTACACGATTTTCAGTGAGTTCTTTTTGAGCATCAGCCTTTATTGCACGACCAGTTTCAGACATGGAATTCATGAACTTGCCGCCAATACTATCTTTATCGATAGATTGTTTAGCTAAACTTGAAAGCAGGGTTCCAGATGTGACAGCGTTAAAGGCAGATTTATAATAATCCATAAACCCAGGCTCACGACCTTCTTTTTTCGCTTCATTAAATGGCTGTGCAATACTTTCCAGTGCGCCTTTATCGTCACCAGCCATAGAAAGAAGACCACCGCCAATACCTTTCCATCGATCAGCAGTATTTAATACTTTTTTGGTTACAGCTTCGCCAAGAGTATCGTCTTTAGGCGCTTCACTGGCTACGATTCCAGATGAATTCTCAGGAACAGGCGAGAAATCGCCCCATTCTACCGGCGTGAATTCATTCCAATCAGTTGTAGTTTCTTCTGAACTAGGCTGTTCAGGCTCAAATTCATTCCAGTTTGTAGGCATTTTTAATCTCTGTCAGGATACTATTTTACTAGCTGTGGTTTACCGTTTTTAACAATGTAAGTTTTACCGTCTTTTTGAAGTTTGGTGCCTTCGTCATATGGCGAATCACCAACTCTTTTTCCAGATGGTTTATTTTCTTTTGGTTTTTTTGGTGCTTTTGATTCGCTACCAACTATGCCAGTTTTTTTACCTTTTTGTAACCGTTCATCACGTAATTCTTTTGCACGTTTTTCGACGAACTTATCTTCAGACATACCGAATTGAGATTTATCTGATTTAAGCACTTTGGCTTTTTCTTCATATTCTTTACGTGCCTGGGAATAATCAGATGTAGAAGGCTCTAATACACCAGACTGAACATCTGATTTAAACGCCTCAACAGAACCAACCATTTTATAATTATTGCGATTCAGCCATGAATTAAAATCTTCCATGTTTTTGGGCAGAGTGAAACTATCGCTTTCAATACCTTTTTCAGATTTATATGTATCAAGCACGTCACTGTATTTAACCGGACGACCATTCATGGTAAATGAATACTTCAGACCATCTTTACCGGCAGCGCCTTTAGCCTTTGTGCCAGCAACCCTTTCAGCAGAATCACGGTCCTTCTGATTTTCTTCGGATTTAAATTCACGTTCTTCACCGGCAAGATTAGATTTTCGCAAAGCATTCGCTTCATCTTTTTCCTTGCTTACCTGTTGAGTGAGATACGTTTTACCGGCAAACTCCATTGCATCACCAGCACCACCAACAAATCCAGATACGATACCCATTACATAGCCTCTTTATCTTTTATTTCACCAGAAACAATACCGCCGCCAGCTGGTTGCGCCATTGATTGCTGTTCAGCCTCAATACCTTGTTGCATATCTTGTTGAGCCTGACCGGTCATTTCAGGAGTTATAGCGCCAGCATTTTTCTGCGCTTCACCATAATATTTAACAGCCCAAAGACCAGCATCCTGAATCTCTTGATCTTCTTCGGCTTCATCTGCATATTCAAACACACCTTTAGCCACAGCCAGTTCAGATAGTTCCTGGATGATCTCGACACCAGCATGCTGCAATGTATTGTCTGCTATTTCACGACCACCTTCTTTTGCTGATTGCTTCAATGTTTCAATCAATCGAGCAGTAACCTGACCCATGCCCTGTGAAGGACGTTCAGCAGAACCGAGTGTTTTAAGAATATTATCCATACCGGAACCATGAATTTGCTTCAATGCACGAGTGACAATCATATCGTAATCAAGCTGTTCATCTTCTGAAGGCTCGACAGTACCATCTTCATTAGTTTCTGGTTCATCTTCAGGTGTATCACCAAAAGAATGTTTATCGCCGGTATCATTCATGTGTTTCATATCAGCCTCTTATGTTTGGCTACGAACCAAACCTTGTTTATATGCTTTCGTCAGATCATTACGCGCAATAGGTCGAACCTTTTGAGCAGTAGTAGCTGGCGCTGATTGTGAGGCAACAATGCCAGGTGCGGCACTGTAGGTACCTTTATTATTAAATCCCATTGTTCCACGACGATTGAATTCTTCACGACGATATTCACGGTCACGATCTTCAGCTTTACGAGCCTCATATGAACCAACAGCACCGGAAACGCCTTGACCTAACATCATTGTAGCCACTGGATTTTCTTTCATCCAGTTGCCTGCTGTTTTTGCACCTTCAACAACGCCATTTACAATACTGTTTCCTGTGCCAGCAGTTTCGCCAGCCAAAGTAAGATCAACAGCACCACCAGCACCGGTACCAGCACCAGCAGCAACACCTTCAGCAGCTAATGCATCAGTACCACCAAGAGCCAAAGCATCAGTTGAGCCAACCGCAACACCTTCAGCAGCTTGAGCAGACGATAAACCAATATCAACAGATGAAGCAGTACCGGCAACATTTGTTGTTTCCGCTACCGTTGTAAAGGTCGTCGGGCTACTGGCTAACGTACTCCCCATGCCGGCTTCTGGTACCGCCCATGCTTCAGCCGCCATACCAGCAGTATAGTAAACAGCAACAGCAATAATCGCCGCACGAATTAATTTGTTATCCCAGGCTTTTTTAACAGTATCACGGACACTTTTAAAAGCCTTTGATACGAAATCACTTACACCACTCATGGTTGTACCCTCATTAAGTAAAGACCGCCAATATTGTCGAATCCCATACTTTCATAAAATTTACCGGTTCTATCCTTTCCATCCATGCCACTTGATATTCCAAGCTTTATTTCTTTAACCCTGGGCTTTGACTTCGCCCAGTCTATAAATTGTTGAAACATTTCTGGTGCATGATTTTTAAAGCCATCACGAACATATACAGCAACATCAGTTCCATATCGATCACGACTAAAAAACAATTCACTTACCATGCCAAGCAAAAAACCTTGTGGTTCATCATTATCATCAACTATAACAAATACGCGACCACTTTTACTTAACATCATATCGCCAACAAGTTTCCTGAATTTCAATACATCTGGCTTTATATCCTTATAAACGCTTTGTTCAAGTAACTCTAATCCCAAGTCAACAATTTTACCCATATCAGGTAAATCACCCAATCTAATTCCAGACATAATTAATAATCATTCCAATCATTATTATTGTCAAATCTTGGTACCCAAACTCCATTGCCGTTATATTTTTGATTATTTATAACATCACCAACTTTAGGTTCGTTTATAGGTTTAGCGTTACCTGGCGCATTCCACCAGTTATTTTGTTCAGCTGCAGTAGTAACTTTTTCAGGCGTGAAATCCGTACCCCAGTTCCAATCACTATTTGCTTTGAGCAAGTCTTCATATACAGCAATTGCCGCATCACGATTTTTTTCAATGCGATCAATAGCCGATGCTTGTGCTTCAGCAGTACGATCAGATAAACCAATATCAGTTATCTGATTAGTTGCATCAGTTGTTAATTGTGCAATATTTTGAACATACTGCATTTTCACATCATTCGATAACTTCTCATTAGCAAGCGTTAATTCCATTTTTGTCTGTAAATCTTTAGCCCACTGTTCTTCAGACTTTGATAATTCAGAACGGAATTCATCGACCTTCATGTTTAAGTCAGCACTTTGCTGATTTATTTCCATACTTAAATCATTACTTTGCTGATTAATATTGAATTTATTTTGTTCACTTTGATTCAATATAGAACGATCACTGTACGTCGATGCATCTTGTTGAGCAATTGGCAAAGCAGCTTCAATAGCCTTTTCTTCACCAGCTGCAGCCGCAATAGTGCTATTTATCAAACCACGTGAATTAGATTCACGTACAGCATTATTACGAGCAAGATTCACATACTTGCTATCACCGGAAGTAAGTTCATTTAAACGACCTTCTACGGTTTCTGTATTAGGATTAACCTCTGATAAAGCTGGTTTTGATTCAACAGCTGGCGAATCTATTTTTGTGTCAACAGTATCGGTAGCAGCAGCATCATTAATCGCAGGTTCTTCAGTTACAGATTTAATAATACCTTTCGCCGGCTTTACAGAAGCTTGATTATTATTAATTTTTTGTTTTCGATCTTGCAACATAATATTCTCTCTTTATCCAAAAACGATTGATCTTGCTCTTACAAATGAATAATAAACCCATTTTACAACCCAGTATCCAGTTTTTCTTAAACCGTCTGTTTTTTCTACCTTTTCAGCTAATCCATCACGAAACAATCTATCTGCCTGGTGCCTGGTCATTTCATTAGATAATCCATTCTCAGATAAAAACAATACCTGCGACATACCCATTCCATGAGTTTTGCTTGCAAGATGAATCAATAAATGATCATGCATATTGCAATAAACTTTCACGCCTAATTCTGGCGCAAGCGTACAGCCATCAACACGAACAGACGATAACTCTGAAAACCTTAATGCTTGATCTAGTTTCATGATGTTATATCCACGTTCATTATCATTGTAGCGTCTGATGTTATTGCAACATCAAATGTCAGATACTCGTCTGCTTGTAATACTGTTGGATTTGCAACACCAGAAGCTAGAATCCATGAAGCATCAAAAGTAACATTACTGGCTGATGAAATATTTTTATATACTACTTTAGTACTTCTACCTACTTTTTCATTTATAAATGATACAGTTGTGTCATTAGCACCCACTCCATAATTCATCCCTGCAAGCATATCAAATCCAGCAGCACCGGAGAGAGTGTAAACGCCATCTGTCCTTTTTCCAAGATACTGCAAGCAATCTTCAACATAGTTTGAATCACCATTTTCTACTGTGCCATTTGCACCAGAAACAGTAGTTTCTTGTATTACTGTAAATGTGTAATCTGAAACTATTCCTATTACTGCCTGAGCACCATCAAGGGATGGCGTTGAATCTGTGTTTGATAATACAGGTAGATCCCCAACCTTTAATCGATGCTTTGAAGCTGTAGTAACCGAAGCATTTGTGGCTGACGTTATTAATGTAATGGTATGGAACGAACTAAAATAATTGCTGGCATCATTTGAGCCAATAATACTTGAGCCTTCATCAGCTGAAATAGATGCAAGTTCGGTAAACGCCGCTTCTATATCAGATGCAGCATAATCTCCATTAGCATCAGCAAGTGCAACATCAACTGCATTTGCAGTAGTCAATAGCCAAGACGTGCCATTAAATACCTTCATCCTTCCTAAAGTGCTATTAAAATAAATATCACCCGAAGTAGACGCTGTTCCATTAGGGTCTAAGTTTGTTTCCTGCGCTGTAGTACGCGAACCATAATACTGACCAGTGAATAATATAAGCTGATTTTCTGCCCCTGTTTCAGCTGTTTCCGCTGCTGTCTGTGCTGCCTGTGCAGCTAATTTTGCAGTTTCCACATCGGCAACATTAATAACCAAATCCCATTTAGAGGAATCCGCAGATAGATCACCGGTAGTGGTGAACGATGTATTGGCACGATATATATTATTTAATCCGATTGCACCAGTAGCATCTTTAACCAGGTCACGCTCATTGTAATCAGTGCCGGCAGTAGTTGCAGCGTTACCTTGCCAATTACCTATATCATCAACAGCAACCACATCACCGGCAGCATTAAACGTAAGTATCTTTAATGCTCTAGCAACTGGCGTTAATATAATATCAGTTGTTCCAGGTGAATTTGTAATCTGAATAGCCTTATCCATTTCAGCTTCAACAGAATCAAGACCGCTTTCAATACCCTCATAATTAGTATTAACGTCTTCAGCCCTTGCTAAAGTTCCAGCAGTAAATTTTGTTACAAAATTCCAAAAAATATTAGCCATTTTATCTCACCCTTTTTCTAGGTATGTAATGATAGGTAACGCCGTATAGTGTATGCGGTTCAACATAAATACCAGTAGACGCTATCTGTAAACTTATATTAAATCCAACACCGTCAATATTACCTTCTATCTGAGAAACGTCTTCAGAAGCCCAGTTAAAAGAATCCCATATTGCATTATTCCAATATGAACCACTGGTTGTTAATGTTTGATCAAGAGTTATTCCAACTGGCTCATTTCCTAATGAATAATTAAACAGCGCAGTATATTCAATATTTGTTCCAGCAGAACCATCGGCTTCAAGTACAGCCTTTTTAAATTGCTTGTTATAACTTGGTGAACCTAAATGCGAATAATTTAAAATCAATGTTGATGAAACCGTACCACCATCAAATGATGTTCCTTTGTCGATCTGATATACATATCCATCTGTTGCGCCCATGAATATTCTTTCAGAACCATTAGAGTCTTCACCATTATTAGTGCAATTTGCGACAATGCTCAATCCACCAGAATCTATATATCTGAACTGGGTGAATCCAGACAATTTATTATCACTGAATGTAGCAATAACACCGGTACCATCATCGAAGAATGTACGCAGATGATTTTTATTCTTTACGATTAAAGAGGCAGTTACATTATTTTTCTTTTCAAGAATCAACGGCTCAATTAACTGGCTATAAACAGAATCTTTAAAATCACCGTATGCCTGTACTGCGGATAGTTTAGTAAAACCACGATCATCAAGCCAACGAGTTACACCAATACGCTGAAGCGTCCATTCAATTCCACCAGATTTATCAGAAATAGTTCTTAAATCCCAGGGTGAAGCAGTTGTGTTTTTGCCAAATAATGCAAACGTGCGATTTCTACATATAACAATAAGCGCACTACCGACTTCTTTTATTAATCCAATAAGTTCATCACCTGTGCCGATCTCAGCAGCACCAAGACCAGCCCACCGATAAGGCAATCCGGTAGATGAATTCTGTAATGAGCCTTTTTCAAAACATAGCATTAAATGATATTCATTAATCGCTAAGTGAGTCGGATTATCATTAGTGTTTCCGGTTAATATCGGTACAAATACCGTTCCATCCCACTCAAAAGCAGGATTTACCCCATCAACACCATACATTCTGAACGAACCACTTGTTCCAAAGAAGTTATAGTTTTCAAATTCAAAACGTCCACCTGGTAAAAATGTATTAGCAATTTCAGCACTATCGATAGGTACAGCGCCAGCTATACTTCCAGTAGTTGCTTCAGCCTGAAATGGACCGGCTGTAACTGTACCGACAATAAAATAACCTTTTGCATCGGTTCCCCACGTTCCAGATTGAAGAACTACACGATTAATTGTTGCTGAAGCGCCAGAAGTTGTACCGGTAATTACCTCACTTTCGACATAAGCAACACCGGCACCACCATCAGTAAATGGTATTCTATTACCCAGGCTTTGCTGAACCCATCCGGTAGATGTAGCCTTCCACATTAAACACTCAGTACCAGCTGCATTATCACGGAATCCATACACATCACCATTATATTCATGAACACCACGAACAGAACCAGAAGCATCAGACACGCCAACTTTTAAGATCAATGCACGTTGAGTTTCAATAGCGTCTTGAGCATGGGTAGCGTCTTCAGCTGGTGTAGCGGCACCACGCTTAACAGCAGTACCGTCAGCAGTTGATTTTGTTACAGAAGAAACCTGTAATGATTCGTTATCCTGGAAAACACCGGTTGCATTAGTAACAACGAGATAGCCGGCAGCATCAGAACCACCATATGAACCAGATGTTATAACAGCATCAACCAATGCTTTTGCAGTATGACCAGATGTTGCGCCGGTAACAATGTCGCCTTCACTGATTATCGCAGTGCCGGCATCAAAATTAAGTATCCAGTAACTTGCTTCAGAAGGTGAAGATTGACCATCAAAACGCTCTATACCGTCAACACGACGATAGCCATCACGAGAAAGTAATTCGTAATTAATTGCGCCGAGAACCATGCCATCACTGATAGCCAATGGTGCATCAACAAGATTAAGACCACCTTTTAACGGGAAGTATGGAGTTTTTACATTACCATTAGGTTTTCTGGCAAGCGCATGTCTTGGCATTTTTATCCACCTACTGTACCAGTATTAACCGGTACCAAAGAATCATGTACTGAATCAGTATCAAAATCAGGCAGTTGGTCAATTTCCAAGCGGAACAGTAGTTTGTCATATGCTACTTCGGCTTCGTCCATAACTTCAGGTGCGTTCTCATAACTGGCGTAATATTGCAGAGCCAGCCAGACAATAATTTTATGAAATTCGTCAGGTAAATTTGTTGGAACATCAGTGTTCGCGGTAAATTCTTGAACAGAACGTTTATATTCACCGTTTATGGTAAATACATCATTCGGTACTGCTTCAAGACGCAGAGAATTATTATTTAATATGGTGAACTGACCTGGGCGATCTTCAGCACGTACATTCATTTGATTACGAAATGCACCACGCCAAACCTCATAAGACAAATATTTTAATTCGGATTCGTCAGTTTCACCGGTTGTTTTGTTAAATATAAAAAATGAATATTTATCCCATTTACTCAAGTCAGAAACACCGGCTTCAGCAGCAGTATAATCACGCTTAGAAGCCGTTGTATCGAAACCAAACTCAGATTGCATGAACTTCCATTGATCACGTAAACGCTGAATATCACCCCATGCAGTATTAATCCAGCCGACCAGTCTACCTAACTGACTAGTTTGGTTCAGTACGGTAGTAGGTCCGTCACCGGATACACCAGCTTCCTTTCTTAAATCTTTGCATAGGGCTAAATAATCCATGATTTATTATGCGGCTTCTTCTTCGTCTTCAATGTGATTGCGATGTTCAGGCAGTAATTCGCCTTTTGCAATCTGGTAAGGATATTGATACACAACTTCTTTATGCATCACACCGTCTTCATCCTGGGTCCATATGTCCTGTCGAGCGTTTTCAAGTGCTACAGCATATGGATATGGAATTTCAATGTTACGACCACGAGGAATCAGGATACCTTTACCCTGGACACCAATAAAAGCAGGTTCACCGCCGCCATCACCAGGCTGTTTAGCAATATTTACAGTAATGTATTTTTGCTTTGTGGTTTTCGATGCATTGGTTTCGATTTTATTCTTTGGAGGGTCGATGCCTTTTTTCTTACAGGCTTCGAGAATACGATCTGTCATTTTTGGCGTACCCATTGTTAAGGGTAAATTCAAGCCAAGTTCTTCAAATGCGTATTTTTTAAGTGCTTCTTTTGATGCTGTTGCTAAATTAATGCTCATAATAAATCCTTCGTGAACGGCTGATAAATTTCAGCGGTTGATGGGAATAGCGAGTCTCACGACTGGCGTTAAACAAGTGGCGGGAAGCGTCCGTTAATACACTTCCCGCTACCCTGATACTACTTAATTCAGATCACTGACCGAAGCCGGACAAACTGAAATATTTGTAAATGTTGCTGTTACACCAGTTGCATCCAGCGCGGTAGTACCGAGCGTGAAGGCAGCTGCACCAGCTACACGAACAAGTTTGATTGCACCATAAGGCGCGTAACCAGCTGGACAAGTAAGTTCTTCCAGTTGATTATCATCGGCTGCAACATTTTCTTCAGGCTCGATGATGTAAGAAACATTGCCCTTACAAGCCAGAATATATGCTTTAGTTACCGAATCACCACCAGATGCAATTGCCGGCGCTTCTACCAATGTTACTGTTTCGCCTTTACGATTCAGTACAGCAGCAGCAGACAGGTCAAGTTCAGCATCGATAGCCAGGTTAGTTTGAAATACACCGTTTGCACAATGTACAACGGCAGCGGTTGTTAATACGTTTTCTGTGTTTGTACCATGAATAGCCAGACCAGCCGCCGTGAATGAGCGATCAGCCAGAGTATTACGAACAGAAGCGTTTGTGATACCACCTAAAGAGTTAGACATTTTTTAAATCCTCATATTGATAATAGGGCAGACCATTGTTATCAGTATTATTAAAGAGCCAGTACCACCGGAATGATACTGGCTCAAATTATGAACCAGTCTTAAAGAACTGGATTCAGATCAGTTGCACCAACTTCGGCACGTACCATCCAGGCATTGTTAAGGATAACAGCAGCGAACCATGTTTTCCAGCCGACATAACCACGCTGACCAAGAGGGTCAGACTTACTAATTGTGCCAGGGTTAATGACTGAAGGATGAATCGCACCTTGACCGCGAAGCGGTACCGCACCATAGGCTTCTTTCGCACAGTAGATGATTGGATACACCTGTACGCGAGTTGTGCCTTGAACCATGCCGTTAGCAGACGCATTAAGCGCACCGCCATTATCAAATGCTTCCAGTAAAGGACTCAAGATATAACGAACAGTTTCAACTTTACCAATTTCATATGGCAAAGGCTTCATGGTGCCGTACTTCTCACATGGCACGAAGCCAGTAATATCACGAACATCAGAATCAAGGTCAGTGTGACCGAAAGCAATGATTGCTGGTGCAATCGCTTCAGTACCATACTGAACAGATGAAGCCATTTTTGATGTGATTGGCTTACCACGTTGAGCCTGAATGAAACGACATGCAGAACGCTGTACAGAAAGCGTAATAGGGTCGTTTACATCAGTACGAACAGTATCAGTGGATGCAGCATAAATGACGTTTGTGCCACCTTTGATTACACCCCAGGTTACCATTTCGACAGTTTCAGCCGCTTGTTCACCGGAAAGCATAGACATATCGCGCAAAACTGGGTCTTCCGCAAGGTCTTCAACTTTATCGGTAATTTCAGCTACATCACCATACTGACCTAATGTTACTGGAACATCGGCATAGCGGGTTTTGTGTGCTGTAGGCGTAACGCCTTCAATAAGCTGTGTGGTGCTGATTGAGTAAGGAATCGGACGACGAAACTTAACTTGTTCAGCTTTGTTTTTTGGTAGTGGTTTTGGTTGAGCGTAGTCAGCCAGTACAATAATCGGACGAGCATGTTCAAGCATCTCGACTTCTGCATATACCGCTGTACGCTGATTAATATCACCGTAATTAGAACCAGACATAATATTTCACCTCTGTCATCACGACAGTAGTTAAATTAAAATTAAGCGTTAGCCATATGCTTGACGCTTTTGTTCGGCTTTTTTCGCAAAATGATTGAACAGATTAGAGTCTGTATCACCAGCATCAGCAGCAGCATCTATACCAGAACTGCGGCTTTCGACTGATTTACCAGCGTTTTTCTGTATCTCACGTTTTTTGCTCAAATCACCATCATTTCCTTCTGGATTATATCCTTCAATATTATGACCATTTGCGCGTAGATGTTCATAGAAGTTTGAAACCAGTTCGGAGGCATCATCTAATGCGTCACTGTCTGCTAAAACCTGTACTTCTTCGGGCTGATCGTTTATCCACGTTTGGTAATCTTCAGTACCAACACGTTCACGCCATCCAGGGAATTGTTCATCCATTGTTACTTTGCTACCTTCTAAAGCGGATTTTTGAGCAGTCTCACGCTCATTAATAATCGGCTTTATCAGACCATTAATTTTTTCGTCATGTTTGGCGAAATTCTGCTCAAACATAATATCAATTCCTTCTGCTACTTCTGGATAGTCCTTTCTGAATTCTTCCAGCTTTGCTTCTGACTGCATAGCTGTTTTAACTTGTTCTTCTGTAGGCTTTTCGGCTGATTTATCAATTGTAGCCTGAAGTTCATCAGCTTTTTGCTGGTAAGCCTTAACACGACCATCATCACTTTTAACGCGATGATCTAATTTATTTTTTTCTTCCTCAATGCTTTTGAAGTAAGCAGCTGTTTTTTCATCCATGCCAGCATAATAATCAATCTTATCTTCATTGTCGGTAGACTTTCCTTTGTCTTCGCCGGCATCATCTTCAGTACCGGCTTTTATTTCACCAGATTCATCAGCTGCAGCAGCGGCGGCTTCCTTATCTTTATCTTCATCGCCTTCTTCGACTAATGCATCTGTGTCAACACCAGCCTTTCCATTGGCTAGTTTTTCAAATTCGTTACTAACTTCATCTTCAGTTAGTTCTTCGACAATTTCTTCATTTAAATCATCTTGTTCTTCGGCTGTACCGGTCATAACAAACTCCTGCGGCATATCACATGCGGCTTCTGTGTTCTTTATACTATCTTTTTATAAAACATACAAACAATAACGCCTTCCCTGGCAATCGAAATCTTAACTTTCAGCAGCTTTGGTGCCACCTTCTGCAGTTGTATCATCACCAGATTCTTCAGAATCGGCAGTAGCATCACTTGATTCATCAGTACCATCTGGTGAATCAATTGGTCGATCTACAATATTCAACTCAATACCGGTTTCAGTGTCAGCATCGGTATCAATAATTGCTTCAACTGTTTCTTCACTACCTTCTTTAGCCAGATCAACATTAATAACTGGCTGACCATGTTCAGCAGCAATTTCATGGTCAATATCATCTTGATCAGAAATATCTTTAGTTGATTCGAGGTCTAATACAGCATCAACTTTAGCCGCTTGACCTTTCTGATATTCCATCCATTCGCATTCACCACAACAAGGTTCGTCTTCAACGTCAACGAGCATGATATTTTGAACATGATAGCTTTGACCATTTGAATCAGTCACGCCTAGATTAACGCGACCATCAGCATGCACATGTGCAACTGTAGCAGCATGACGAACATCATCATCCAGTTCTTCACTTTCACCTGGACGGTATAAAACAACGCGACCTACTGTTGGGGTAATAGACATATTTTTTCCTCTTTTTAAGTTATGACACCAATTGGTGCCTAGTTGGTGCCTATTTAGGCAGATTTGATAACACTCAAAGCAATGTTATCAATAACATTGCTGGTTTGCTCACCCATTATTTTTGCCATGTCAAGATATTCTTCTTTACTAATATCGTTATTTACTAAAATAAGATTAGGGAATAACTCAGGCTTTACTAAATGATATTCCTCTTTTTTTACTACGCCTGTAGCAAAAGCAGGAACAGAAGCAACTAAAGGCAAACCAATCATGCCTTTTAAAAATCCACGTCTTTTCATATTGTTTCCTCTTAGTTTGATTTTATATAAATACTTGGAGTATCTACCGAGTACTGATTATTCGGACTATCGACGGAGTATTCGCTACCGTACAGACCGTATGGGTTATTGATTGAATCAGGTTCGTACTCTGAACCGTATAAACCATATTCGTTATTGGTCGAATCTGGCGCGTAATCCGAACCACCATATTGACCGATGTATTTATCAAGCTGTTCACTGGCATTTGCATACGTGCCGGCACAGCATAAAACTGTAATTGTTATCCAATAAATTAATTTATTCATGATTCAGCCTCTAAGCCGTAGTTTGCTGTTTCGCCATCTTCCTTTTTAAGCTTCAATTCTTCATAATACGCACGAACATTCCAATCTAATTTAGCACGTTCAATATTATTATTCTTCTGAATCTTCGCAATATCAACACGTTCCTGCACAGCAAGTTGAGTTAATTTAACTTCACGTTCGATCAATGCTACCTGGCGCTTACCTTCAATTTCAGCCTGTTTGTCCTGGCTATCAAGTTGAGCAATTTCACGCTGCAACTTGAGTTTTTCCATTTCAGGGTCAATTTCTGGCTCTTTATCAGCCTGTTCAGCCTCTAATTCAGTATCCAGCTTAATAACATCATCAACCGATATTTGCATACCTTTGGCAATACTGACCAGAACACCTTCTTCTTTCAGACGTTCACCGCCACCAGGTAATGCCAATGCAATATTAACAAACTCAGTCATGTTTCGTGTCTGCATTTCACGGACAAGAAGAACACTGGTACCACGTGCATCAATGCTGTAATCACCTTTAATTTCTTCTTTCTTGCTGAATTGCATGTTCCAGTCATAAAAACGACCAATAAACGGCGAGGTAATATTATCGTCGAAGTTTTTAACGGCGCGGCGCATCATAATATTGTTTGAAGCCATCCACAACTGAGTACCGCCAAGAGTCTTCAGCATAGCCGGCTGTTGCTGATCACCTGGCTGATTACCCATCTGCATTTGAGGAACACTTGTTTCTTCATCGGCTAAACGATGTGCCATTTCAAAAATAGAAGTAAGTTCACTCTGATTAGATTGAATATCAAACGTTGTAAACGCTTTAGTAGCATCGGCTTTCGGATCAGTAATCCACCAGATTTTACGTGGTGATAATTTCCAGTGACCATCAGCAGGTTCGACAATCATCTTATTAACGATAATTTGCGGTCCGGTAGACAATCCAGCGTTATCCAGAACCATACGCCAACTGGCATTCATTACACGTTGAGGATGGCGCATACGGAATGGCACACCAAAACCAAAGATACTTGTATCATCGACTTCCCAGTTCAGCACATTGTATGGCAGTGATTCATCATCCATATGATTTAGAGCGACTTTTAAAACAATATCTTCAGCAAACCATACACTACCTTCGTATTCTTCAAGCGGGTCGTCCAGGTCAATGCCTTCGCAGCCACATAAAAGCATATTTTCTTTTTCTACATTGCCGTGATATTCCCACAGTTCATAACGACTATCGTTTTTAATCTGCGTGATACCGTTGATTTCACGCAATTCATTGAGGTATGAGATATTCGAACGAATACCAGTAGGACTTGAGCGCAGAAGAATACGCATTTTTTCTTTATTAAAGCCAAGAGCCTTACCCATTTGACGAAACTGCTTTTTAGTCAGCATGTGACGTTCAAAGGTAAATTCGCAGTCTTCCCACTTTACAGCAGACATATCAGGGAAGAAGTTCCAGTAGTCGACACGAGCAGATGTTGGCTTATCGGTTACTGTAGTGTTCAGCACCCATTGACCGCTTTCATTCTTAATCCAGGCTTTCTTCGCACTGGATTCAACCATTGGACCTTTGATGATACCGGTACCGACTACGCATGCATCATGAATAATGTCACGACAAACAGCGTTGTATTTTGATTCTGTCAGCTGATCATCAATTTCAGTCTGCATTAATTCAGCGGCTTCCTTCGCTTCTTCCATAATATCCTGTGCTAAATCCTTTTCTAAATGCGGTTCTTCTGTTTCAGGGTCGATAGCAGTAGCGCCATCAACAAGCTGTACAGGTTTATCGCTTTTCAGTGATTTTGCTAATTCAGGTACCGGAGTAGGTTTTATTCCCCAGTTTCGATCATCGGTAGGTAGCTGTAAATCAGCCCACTTTGATTCAGCTGTGTTTGATTTAGAACGGGTGAGATTGACAAATATTCGACTGGCTTTAGGCTTTTTCTTTATTTCGGCATCGGTATCAGAGTCAGGCTTACCGTTGTAATGACGAAGATCATCCAGCCAACGGCGTTCAAGTTCTTCTTTTAAACCAATTTGAGTATTAACCAGTCTTTGCAGACCTTTACCAAACAGCTGAATCTTTTCGATCATATCAGCCTTAATATCTTCTTCGTTTGGTTCTTCTTTAAATCCTGGTTGCTTCACAGCAATCGATTCTTTCATAGCTATTTACCTTTTCTGGTAGATTCACTCGTTAAATGAAATACACCGTGACCACAATAAGGGCAGGAATACAATCTCTTTGCGCCGGTATGCCTTAAATCCTTCAGTGCTTTTCGAGCAGATAATAGATTGTACCTGATTTTATTACATTGCTTCTTGTTTCTGCGTTTTTTCATTAATAACCAATACCATCATCAACGACTTCAATACCAGCAACTTTCTTTCTAACCTTCTTCATTACCTTCCTGGCGAACGTTAATGCCAGCGCATCACCATCATCAGTTGAAGGAATACCGCGTAAAGCCATGTCTTCTTTCGATTCGAGAACGTACACATCACGCTTCTTCATCATTAACAATTCAGGTGCAATACTATCATCATATAAATCTTGGTCGTCGTCAATGTAGCCAGTTTCAAGCCAATCACGGTAACCAGCCCACATTTCAATACGTTTATTACCCCACTGTTCTTTATCATCAGCAGAACTACCGAACTGTATTTCAAACAAGTCTTCGACATTCATATCATGAAGGCGATCAATGATAGGACCACCGATACTACCGCCATCAGCAAATATTGCGTCCGGTTCGCTATGCCACAGTCGTTTAGCCTGACTGAGTTTATCAACAATTATCACAGCAGCCTTCATGCTGTTACGTTCACGGAATTTTATTGGTGGATAGGTATGTCTGCCACGTCTGGCGCGTATTACTGATTTATCTTTACCAGAACGGGCGAAATCGATACCAATAACCAATGGTTTCCGAAGATCATACTCAAATTCAGTTTTGCCACGCGCTTGAGCATCGTCAACAAGTTTAGTATCAATGAACTGCTTATCGCCGGCAGAAGGGAATTGACCACGTACACGAACCTTGAAGAAGTCAGAGTCTTCACCGTAATCTTCTTCCCATTGCTTGATTTTCTTTAAGTTAATACCTTCGACAGTTCGGGTATCAATCTGCCTGTGTATCCAACGATGCTTATACTTCCTAAAACACTCACGGAAACGACCAGATACGCGAGTAGGGTTACCGAATGCTATCCAGATAATCTCAGTATCTTCATCGGTTAATGCGCCCTCAGCTACTTCCCACACTCCATCAGCAATAGCACTGGCTTCATCAAATATCAGGATTATTCGTTTCTTTTTATTATGTAAGCCGGCGAATGCCTCAGTGTTATGTTCAGACCAGGGGCTAAAATCACAACGCCAAGCAATATCATGACCTTCGATAGTGCTGGATATTCTTGTTGCTGTAACTTTCCACCATAATGCAGCAATAGAACGTTTGAACCATTTTGATACTTCTGGCTGTGTTCTTGTTTTTAACTGGGTATCAGTATTGGCAGTTACAACTATTCTGGTGTCTTCACATGTGTTTAACCCCCAATCGCAAATCATACCAACTAACGCACTCTTTCCTGGACCATGACCAGATGCAACAGACAGCATTAACGGCTGGTGCCGCGTTTCTTCATTACGAAGATGTTCGCCAATTTCTTCCAGGGTTTCACTTTGCCATGTGCGAGGTCCATCCATTCCCTCAAGTTCACCTTCACCCCAGTCATAAGCCATATCAACATAGCCAGCTGGGTCATGCGTGTAAGAACCGATTAAATCCATCAGTTCTTCAATAGGGCTTAATTCAGCTGCGTTTTCCATGCTTGCCCTGTGCGCGATCACGCGCTCTACGAAGTCTTTCAGCTAATTCGCCATGCTCGGACACTTCAACTTTCTGTAGAAATGCCTGAACATCAACGTGCTTACCAAGTATCTCTAATATTCTCAGTCTTTCCGGAAATTTGAATTTGACCATATCACCGACTTTGACCATGCCGGCATCATCACCCTGATATTCCATAATCTCTTTAACATCGATGGCAGACAACATCTTGCGCCATACCGGTGTCCAGTCATGTATTGGGAGAAAGGCACCTGTAACTTCGTCAATAATATCCATAGGGTCAGCTTCAGCCATATCATAAAGCCTGGTCAATACATAATCAGCATCGACCTTCGTGCGTTCAGTACGTTCTTTCATGAATTGAGCAATATATCCTTGAACTTTAACATTGCTTAACATGCGTGAACCTTGAACATGAGCAGACTTTTTACTATATCCACACACTTCAGCAGCACGAGTAGCATTGAAATCAATGATGTATTCCAATGCGAACGATCTATACCGTAGTTCAATTGTTTTTTTTGATTCGCTCGTAGATTTACGAGGCTTTTTAGGCGCAGTCTTCTTTACTACTTTCTTCTTAACTGCTTTTTTCTTCACGACCTTTTTCTTAGGCGCGGCTTTCTTCTTGGTTACCATGATCATATCCAGCGGTTCTCACGAACGGCAATTACAACAGGGTTTAGTGTATCACACGTCTAATTACCCTTTAAATTTTTCCAAAACAGATAGTTCAACGATCATGCTTTGCGAATTAGAGCCGAAGTATGCATGCTCTTTTGCATAATCTAAAAATGTAGATTTTAATCTTTTTGAATTATCCGAAGAAAAACTAACTCTTTTCTGGTCAACAATAGCCTGAACACACTCAAGCGCAGTATGTTCTTCTACCCATAGACCAACACCATCACAAGCATATGATATTGCAGTCCACCCAGGGAGTATGCCTTCTTCTTCACATGCTTCGTCGTCGTCTGGCTCAAGATGTATCTTTAATAACTCTATAATCTTACCCATCGTCATATTTGTGACGATATAGCGTTCATCTTCTGGTTCAGGTTTTTCTTCAGCGTTTTCCTGCTTATCCATGCGATCATCATGATCTTCTACGAACTGATTGAAAAGCGTTCCAGCATAATCCGGTGGACCGATAAAGTTTTCAGGTAAAAAATAACTGTAAAGAGTCATTAGTGTAAAACCTGTGCATAAGTATGGCGCGGCATGGCTGTACCGATCAGTTCGCAATAACAGTTATCGCAGACCAAACTAACGTCTTCGCCGCAATCATCAAAGTCATATCCGCTTTCATACAAATCAGCATGTTTTTCAGCATCAGTAAGTTCATCGGCGAATTCACGGTAACAGCATGCACAGATAAAAGTCTTTTCTTTATTCATGTTTTGGCACTACAACTGTTTTTGATTCCCATCCTTCAGGCACTAGATCAGGACAGGCAGGGTACCTCCATGCCATTTCTTTGCCTTTACAAGCTACCGTGATTGCATAACCAGGAGGTATAAAATAACTAGCCATGACAATGCAAAACTGCTGAAAATCATTACCAACTTCATCAGTTAAATCACTATAACCGCCGTATGACTTATTCTTATCAAATTCAGCATGCTCGTTACCGCTCATATCAATATTTCTCATTCTGGCGGTACCAGGGCTTTGATACCTTTGGTTTTACCGGTTCGTCAAATGTAGGCATATAATCATCAGGAAAAAGATTATCTATAATAATATTCTGGAACGTTGTCGGTCTTTCTGAAACATCAATACCTAAAAGATTAAATTCAACATCGTTTTTAACATCAAGATTCAGATAAAAGTCTTCTCTTGGTATTTCTTCGACCTTAAACCCTGCTTCGATAAGATTATCCCTAGTGATTAAATGCATACCGAAACCGATAATCAATATATTTTTTAGAGCGCCATCATCCATCAGTTTTTTCTTTGAAGATGGAAATTGAATACGCCGGCTTCTTGGTCAATGCCCATTGCCAGCATGTCACTGGCTGTATCATCACATTCTGATATTGATATGGTCAGCTTACCGTCTGGACCGGCTAACCGCTTCATCAGCACAATTATCAGCTGATCACGAAAGTTTTCCATTACTGCAGCATGTTCAGGATTTTCCTGCGCCGCTAAATCTATGCCATCACCCATATCAACCTTTGATTAAAATTGAAGACTTTGCTTTACGTTTTGAAAAGAAAAATTTAACACAACTACCGCTTTTAAGCCTTCTTTTTACGAAATTAACCGGTGGCTTTGTTATTACCTGACCTTCCGGTGGCAATGGTTCTTTCTGGCTACCAATGAAAATAGAGCAAACTTCTGGGACACCATCAAAAAGATGAAAATTCATATTAACGAAATAAAGAGTTTGACCTTGCCTTACATTTTTATAGTTTGGCTTCTTTTTAGCCATTAGATAGATACCTTGCTTTACTCAAAATTTCATGTTGCTGGACAAGTAGGCGGCGCTGCAACGTCAAGAATTCACGAATATCCACAGATGCACCAGCAATTTCTTCAGCTTTTTCCACAAGGTTACTGACACGAGTATGAGCAACGTCTATTTTTGGTGGCATAGATTCTGTATCAACAGCTATTTCTATACCAAGAATATTCAACAGGTAATCCAGTTTTTGCTGAACCATTATAACTTCTCGAAGCGTAGCATCAGCATCATAATCTCTTAGTTGGATACGATTGTTTATTAATGTAGTTAATGACTTGTAATTATCTTTATCTACAATTCCGAGCCATTTTCTAACCATGCTTTTAATGATCATATAAATATTCCATTCAGGTGATCAGTCTCATGCTGGATAACACGTGCCGCAAAGCCAGTGTACTTCTTGCAAACCACTTTATCACCGCTTTCATCAGTGTACGTGACTGTCAGCTTTCGGTGTCGTCTTAACTTCTTTTTAACGCCAGGACGCGACAAGCAACCTTCATGAGCGTATGGCGACATGCCTTTAATCAACTCGACTTTAGGGTTTATCATGACAATCCACTTCGCTTCATGCCAGACGATGATAATACGCCACTGTTCACCGATCTGATTAGCTGCCAGACCAGCACAGCCGACAGGCTTACCGCGCCAATGGTTACCGGTATCAATCAAGTCTTCGACAATCTTATCGATATGTTCCTGATTAGTTATTTTGCCGCTTTGCAGAGAAAGCAGTTCCTTATTTGTTACGATATTCTTAATCATTAGAATTCCTCAATACTTTGCTTAAACAAACAATGAATACTTTTACAGCTAATTATTGTGTCAGTTTCTATGTTTCCGAATACCAATACAGTCTCACCGTTGATCTTCATAACTTCGCCGCCATCACGATAGGTCATAAATTTAACAATTTTTATTACATCTTCTTCAGACCAATCGGTATGACCAAAATGTTTATTTAAAGCGCGAGTAACAGCTTCTTCTTTTTGTTTCGCTAATGATGAAGCAACTTGAAATGATTTTTCCTGAATAGCTTTATCCGCAGGATAGTAAATACACTTAATAAGATGCATCGAACCTTTTGGCTCACCACAGTACATACATTTTTCACCCATGATCAAACTCCAATTCCATTATCTTTAAACCGTTTTCAGTGAGTTCGTAGATAGATTTATTACTGCAGACGATCAACTGACCTTGATATTCAGTCATACCGACGAATGTTTCACCATCAGGTAATACGGTTACCTTTTTGACTTTTCCAGCATCTTCATTCCACGCTTCAGATAACACGTCACATTTATGATCTTCATAATTGAACATATCAACCGTTACGACATGATTACAGTCATGACAACGTATTTCATAATTATCTATATCGGTAACGTTACTTGCACCAGTTTTTTTATGATGAACGTTATTACTTTCGCATTTTCTACAAGGTAATAAATTATTCATAATTAACACCCGTATCCATACGAGTTATCTTGATAATTAACACCATCCGGCAGTATTCGCTCGATTCTTGCGATTACGTTAGCGGTATGAAAACCGTTGTAAACTGTGGTGATAATTAAAGGGAAGTGACCTGGCTCATATGGTTGCTTGATATTTTCAACTTTTATACCAAGACCAGCAATAAGTTCGTGGTTATCAACCATGTGTTCTTTGCCGGCTTCAGGATTATCTGACTCTTTACCGACAGCTTCAACATGACGACCAACCCTTTCAATGAATATTCTTAAATCAGAATTAGAAAGACCGGCATACAATAACGCCATATAAAGCATACTTGCTTCATCTTCATAATATTCGTTTTCATGTGAAACAGGGTTTTTGTCGCTTTTTAATGTAATCATTTACTTACTCCATGCCGGCACGATTGCGGGCTATTCTGTAATTAATCGAATTGTTTTACGTTTACCTTCTTCATCAAAGAAACACCCTACTTCTTTTTCAAGTAAGGCGCATCCAGGTGGATATTGACTAGCTGGAACCAGCACCATTCCACCAATATTCTCAATCGGTCTACCTTTTGTATCGGTACCGAAGTTTTGATCTTCAGAAATATCAATAGTGCGAACATCACAAAATATAAGCGATTGCTTAAATTGTGTCTGCATTTTTTCCTGTTCGTCCTGTGTGCCGGTAACTTTACGGGCAGAGGCTTTGATATATTCCATGTATTGCGCCCTGGTAACAATCTCTTGACCGTCTTTAGGGTGACAAATAACAACTTCTTCGACCTGTTCATCCTTAAACAGATCATGAAGCATTTCACCTAAGTCTGATTCATTACAGTCATAGGCTGGGTGTTGAGTTTCAGATTCCATTAATCAACCAGTGTGTTAGCGGCTGGGTCCAATGTTGACGCATAATTTGTATCTGTCACGCCAGCATCAGCATCAAGTTTCGCCGTGATACCAACAATTGCAGCACGTTGAGCATCACTGTCAGCCTGAACAGCTTTAAAAGCTGTATTTAAATCACTTTGTTCCTGGATAGGGTGATTTTTGAAAAGTTTTTTAATTGAAGCCATTGGTTTTTACCTTTTGTTGTTAAAGAGCCACAGGCTCAAGTTTGGGGGCATTCGGAAACCATCCAGTTTTAGTATGGATGGCACCAGAATTAATATACCGACTATTACATATTTTGCAATCGGGTAACTCACCAGCTATACGTTCTTGACCACTTTCAAACGTTATATTACTAATAGAAATAACACCACCAGACTGAATATCTGATTTTATTAAACCAATTACATGACGTTTTCTTGGACAGACTATTTCTGTACCAGCTGATAAAGTATTCATATCGGTATATTACTCCACTACAGATTTTCATCAACCCAGTTTTTTATCTCTAATTCAGCCCATTCTGGAACATGATGCTCATTCTCAAACTGGCATAAATAACCATTAGGCAGACCAATAAGTTTTTCAATTTCATTTTGGGTTAAACCTTGATTTTGTCTGAATTCGCGTAATTTAACCGGCGCACTCAAATAATCCTTATGCTTTGATTTCATATGACGGCGTAAATCACCAAACGATCTATCGCAGCAAGGACAAAGACCTTTATTCACCCTTGCCTTCGTATGATCATGCAATGCCCTGGTGATTTTCTCACGATCTTGAGCGCGGAACTGTTTGCTTTCAGCGTTATGACGTAACTGGCGTTCATGATCTAACTGTTTTTTCAATTTCTGTTCTTCAGTCTGACCTACATAATACTGGCTATGTCCTTTTGGACAATAAAATGATTTTTTATCATTAATTTTTCTACGTTGAAATTCACGAGTCATTGCAAACGCCATTCCACAATTACAGCAATGCTCAATATACATATCAATTTTTGCTATTGTATCCATAATCACCACCCAGCTAATTTAGCTTTCTTTACAGCATCAATTAAATCTTCACCGACGATAGGTTCAAAATCACCGAATCTTAAAAAAACACTGTTTTAATTTACCTGAAGTTTTAATCCAGGCTTATTTTTTATAAATTTAACTGCTTCTAAATCAGTCATTACATTACCCAGGGCGGTTCATCACCGCAATATAATTTACCATCAAAGGTACCAAACGTTTTACCGTAATCAGCATGCCTTACACCATTCTTCATGTAATACCGAGGCTTAAAAAAACCATACTTGTCTTTTTTCTCAGTAGCCGGCTGATGAATTTTTGGTTTAGATTTATCCCATTCAGGTTTTTTAGATATTAAAAATCTTTCAGCATCGGAAAAACAAGTAAATCCTTTATATACCGCACCAGCAAAACCAGATACTAAATCACTACATTCAGCCCATGTTCTAACGATAATATTAGATTTACGACCAACCCTGACAGCATAATGTGTTTTTTTAGTCATGACGTTTATCCTTTTTCATAATGTTCTTCCATGTGACAGTTGAAACATAGAAGCGTACATTTATTTAATTCTATTTTTACTTTACTCCAAGACCAATCAATCATCTGGCTTATTTCTTTTGTTTTTTCATTTCCATGATGATGGAAAGTTAATGCTCTTGAACATTTACTATATCCACATTGACTACATTTTCCACCTAAATAATCAATACACTTTTGTTTTCTTTTTAAACGTCTAGCTTTAGCATTTTCGCTAATACGTTTTTGCGAGTTCTTACGCCACTCTTTTTCTTTTATCGAATGACAATCATTACAACGTGATCTATATTCTGGTTTACCAGTTTGAGTAAAACTACTTAACCATTTACATAATTTATTTTTCCCGCAATCCTTACAAACCCGTAAAATTTCATGTGGAAAAGAATTAATATCAGTATTTAATTTCCATTTACGTTTTAATTTATTTCTCTTTTTTAATGTTTCTGGTGAATTTTTCATAACTCACAATAACATGCTTGAATTAAATAGTAAATTGTATATCTGGCATATACACATTGTTAATCTTTTTTATTTAATTTTTCAAATACAGCATTTTTAAACGCTGGAAAGTTATCAAAATCGTCTTCATTTAATTCCAGTTCTTTACCTTTTTCGATGATGCCGGTAGATGTTTCATACCATTTTTTATCAGTACCAGGTTCTTTAATACCTTTAACGCCAATATATTGATTAAATTTCGTAGCGTTAAATAATGTTGCCGGTCTAAGATACATATCCATATCACCGTTTTTCCATTCAGCTACTTTGTAATCAATAACCCATTTTAGATCATCAATATCATATTCTTCTTTAAATCTTGCAAGAATGAATTTTAAGTTTGTATCTGTTGGTTTATATTTTCTATCAGCTTTTTCATTCAAATAATCCAACACCTGTTGAGCAAGGTTTTTTTTGCTCGACAAAGGTTTTTTAATTTTCTTTAAATCTACCTCTTTCTCTTTCTCTAGGACACCATTTTGCTTGCAGTCTGCTAGCACTTTGCTATCACATGATTCAATACAGTAATCTATTTCTTTTAAGTAACTGTTTACCTTAGATATATCTATTCTTAACCTAAAAGATATTTCTTCAATATCTGGTAAATTACCGAATTCTTCCGATGCTAAAAGTATTAAGTTAATTAAAAACCTGAAAGCACCATCTGATAATTTATGAGCGCGAATATCATCCAAAATACCTTTATGTAACTTTATCCAGGGCGGCTTACGTTTATCGTAATGCTGGAATTTTTTCCAATCTTTTATCTTCACTTCTTATTATTCCGGTGATGATTACGAACAGCAAAAACCGTTCTTACATGAGATTCAACTTTTTTACGCATATCTTCAGGTACTTCAGTCAGACGATCACATCTACTTTCTTTAGTAGCACCTGCTAATACATGCGCGTTCCATTGACCTAATGATTTTTCTGACATTCTTGATCTTTTTTATCAAGATAATCAGTTAAAGCTAGTTCTACTATTTTTTTAATATAGCGACCAGATTCTTTAGAATGCTTCTGAAGTCTCTTATCTAAAGGTTTGGGAATTGGTACGTTTAATGGTTTTGTAGCAGTCATTTTATTTTCTTCTCGTTTAATGTTGACTTAAAGTAACATTTCATTTACAGTAAATCAACTTTTTACTAAACAGACCCCAGGGTGGTGTCATGGATTTAATGAAAAACGGGCTTGATTCACAGCAAGCTTCTATAGATACAAACAAATTCGTAATGAGTGAATGCAGGATATGTCAAATACCTGTGTCTATCCATGTCAACGCTAATCCAGCGAAAACCACCTGTTCAGATGAACATGCTCAAGAATTAAAAGAGTATGACGATAACTAATTTCAAATTCCTGTCGTAGCAGGAATATTTTTCACTCTATTACTACGACTTAATAGAGTATTTTAATAAAAAGGTAAAAAACGATGGAAATCAATGTAATCGAAAAAGGCACTTCTTTAAATCTGGATATTGCTTCCAAAATGCCAGAAGGTCCACACACTTATTATTTCGGCGCTGGCTGGGATAACCCTAATGGTCCTGTTGATCTGGATATTGTTGCAGTTCTTCTTGGTGAAGATGGCAAACTGTCTGATCAGTCAAACCTTATCTACTTCGGTAACAAAACTGCAGCTGGTGTACAGCTTTCTGAAGACAATACAACTGGTGAAGGCGAAGGTGATGATGAATCAATCGTTATCAATACCGGCGCTCTTGATGATTCAGTAAAAACTGTTGTTATTGGTCTGGCTGCATATGCTGGTGCTGATTTTGGTAATGCGCCAAATCCTCACTTCCGCGCATGTGATGGTGACAATGAACAGTCTGAACAAATCGCTGATGTTCCAGCTGGTGATGGTACCAGTGGTCAAACTGTATTAGTTGCGTTCAAACTGAATAAAACTGATGCTGGCTGGGTTATGGAAAACGTTGGTGAATATCACCAGAAAGGTACCGGACAGGAAGCTATCAAAGGTTTTGCTGAACTTCACGGCGCTTAATAGCGTTATTCATTAACTGTATGTAAATGCGGCATAGGATAATACTTATGCCGCATTTTTTAACAAAATTTTTAATTATGGAGAAACACCATGTTAGACAAATTTAAAAAAATGCTTGAAGACGTAGCCGGTCAAGCTGAAACAATGTTTGCACGAATTACTGATAAATCAGCGTTCAAACGTATTGTTTTTGCATCGTTCCTGATTGCCAGGGCAGACGGTAACTTTGATTCTGATGAAAAAACCGCACTGGCGAACATCATTAACAAAGATTTCCCACAGTTCAAACTTACTGACATTATTGACGTTCTCAATGAAGCAAAAGAGAAAATCGATTTTGATGAAACGATGGGTACCGGTGAGATCATGCAGGAAATATCGAAAGCTACCGGTGATGAAGCTGCAGCTATTGTACGAACAGCATGTTATATCGGCGCTTCTGATGGTGATTTTGATGCTGATGAACGTCGAGTCGCTAAAGATATATGCGTAAAAACTGGCTTACAGCCTTCTGATTTCGGTCTTTAATCATGGATACGCTAAATATAATGTTCTTCGTTGCTGTTGTTGCAGTAATACTTTTATTCGATTTTCATCAACATAAACAAGCGAAAGAGATAACGCTGAAAGAATCTACAATATGGGTTGTTTTCTATATGTTTATTTCTTTCCTGTTCGCCGGCTTTATTTACGCCAGAATGGGCGCTGAAGCCTCTATGTTGTTTTTAACTGGCTGGGGTTTAGAGAAAGCACTTGCTGTTGATAATCTAATTGTTTTTGCTGCAATATTTTCATACTTTAATATTAAAGATAAATACCAGCACAGAATATTATATTTAGGCGTACTTGGCGCTATCGTATTAAGACTGATATTTGTATCTATCGGCATTGGTCTGGCTCATGTAATTGGCGCTACTGCAGAAATTATCTTCGGTTTAATTATTCTCTACACAGCTTATCTAATGTACACAAGTGGTGAAGATGAACCAGTTTCTTATTACCATGCATGGTATATCAAACTAACAATGAAATGGCTTCCGACTACACCTGAGACCGATGGTGGACGTTTCTTTATTAATGGTAAAGCAACAATATACCTGTTTGCGTTAATAGCTATTGAAATAAGCGATATTATGTTCGCGTTTGATAGTGTACCAGTCATTATTTCAGTGACGAAAGAACCTTTCCTGGTTTATTCATCAATGATCTTTGCAATACTTGGGCTTCGTTCCATGTATTTTGTTTTATCCGCATTAGTTAGAAATCTTATTTACTTTGAAACAGCCGTAATTGTTGTATTGATATTTATTGCGGCTAAATTATTCGCTAATGCATTATTCGGCTTCGAGATCAGCCCAGCGACAAACCTGATCACGGTATTAATAATTTTAACAATCGGCGTTTTATCGTCAAAAATAAAGGAAACATGTTATGAACACTAAATATTTAATGGTTTTTGCGGCTGGTGTTGGACTTGGCGCAATGTTTAAAAATCTACTCATATTCTCAGTTATTTTATTCCTTGTTGGATTCGTTGGTTATATGTACATTAAAAACAAAGCCGGTGAACTGGTACCTGCGTTTTTAAGAAAAGATTAATTATGAAAATACCAAAAAAAGGTGAATTTGTACGCCATCATGGAACTTTAATACAAGTTGAAAACTTTAAACCACCTCCAACAAAAATAGAGAAAATATTTATTTTTGAAGAACAGGAGGCTAGATGTGAACTCAGGATGAATGGTGAACAGTTAAAAATACTGCAAACACTAAATGATTTTTACGGGCTTGGAACTGCCGTAAAAACTGCAATAGAAGAAATGAAGAAATATGTTTTCCAGAGAAATATTGGCAAAGATAGCGATTTAGAAGTTGTAGTAGTTAAGGTGACAAGTCAGTTTCGAGCAAAGCCGCTTGATAAAGAGAACTTTTACGACAAACAATATTGCGACTTTAAACAAACTGGATACAAGAAAGGTGAAAAACCATTACCTAGTTCGGTTGAAGCGATAGTTTGGAGTAGCAAAGAATAAAAGTAGGCAGGTTATCGCTTGTTCCTGTAAGCAAAACCGTTTAATTTTGGCTAGTAGTTCAGCTGGTAGAACATCAGACTTTGATTCTGAGGGTCGTAGGTTCGAATCCTACCTAGTCAGCCAATTTTTAATAGAGGATATTGATATGGGTGAAGCCAGAAGACGCGGAAGCTTTGAAAAACGCAAAAGAGAGTCAATTGCAAGGGAGAAAACTATCGCTAAGAAAAAACATGAAGCTATGCTTTTAAAAGAAAAAGAAAGCCCAGGTTTAACAGTAAGAAGAAGACGTGGAAGAAGTATGGTTATGCTTTCAGCAATGGCAGCTATGTCTACGGCTACTGTTATTAAGTAATAGTAAATATGAACAACGCGCAGATAACATTTATCAAAAAGGCTTTAGATCATTCAGAGATATTGACTGACTTTGAATATAATTTTTTAAATTCTATAACTGATCAAGATGATAAAGACCTTGACGATAATGAAAATGCGATTTTAAACAAAATATATCTAAAATTTTTAGATTCAAACTAAGGAAAAATCATGAGCGAATTATTACCATTTGATACAGAAACAAACTGCATGCCATTATGGAAAGAGCGATCAGAATCAGAAGGTCAGCCACATATGGTTCAACTTGCAGTAATGCGAGTAGATGAAGATACGAGACAAGTAAAGCAAACTCTTGATGTAATTATAAAACCCGAAGGCTGGACTATAACGCAAGAAACTATCGACATTCATGGTATTACACAAGAATACGCAATGGACGTTGGTGTCTCAGAAAGAACTGCTCTTGAAATGTTTTTAGCTATGCATGAAGGATGCAGTAAACGCATAGCTTACAACACGACTTTTGATAACCGCATTATTCGTATCGGTCTACATCGTTATTTTGGTGAAGAAATTGCGGATAAATTCAAAGAAGAACCTTATGAATGTGCAATGCGACTGGCTAATAAAGCTGTAAAGGCAAAAAGCCAAACGCTGGAAGTTGCATATAAGGCATTAACCGGAAAAGATTTAATTAACGCACATTCCGCGTTAGCCGATACCCAGGCATGCCTTGATGTTTATTTTGCCGCTAAAGATTGCTTAAATAACGCTTAAAGCGTAAAGTAACTAAAATTATTTAATAAATGGAGTCAATTATGACCACAGATTCAAAAGAAACCGGTATTGCACTACTGAATGAAGATGAACAATTCAGCATGCTGTCTAATAGTTTATATCCGAACGCCAAAAAAGAGAGCGTTCAACTTGTTTTAGCTTACTGTAAAGCGGCACAGCTTGATGTAATGCAGAAACCTGTACATATCGTACCAATGTGGAATAGTAGCGTTAATCAACTGGTAGATGTTGTTATGCCTGGTGTTGGTCTTTACAGGACCCAGGCAGCACGATCTAAAGAATATGGTGGTATTGGTGAGCCTGAATTCGGTCCAGACGTTACATCAACAATAGGTAATTTAGAAATAACCTATCCTAAATGGTGCAAGATCACAGTAATACGCCATCTTTCAGACGGTTTTAATGCTGAATTTACTGCCAAAGAGTTATGGATAGAAAATTATGCCAGTAAAAAGAAAACAGACCCGACACCAAACAACATGTGGGCGAAGCGTACTTATAGCCAGCTTGCAAAATGCGCTGAATCACAGGCACTCAGAAAAGCTTTTCCTGAATGCGGCGCACAGCCAACAGCTGAAGAAATGGAAGGTAAGGGCTATGAATATGAGGCACCACTTGTCGATGTAACCGATGCAGGAATTGATACAAGAGCTGAACCAGGTGATTCAGCACCAATAGAAGGTGAACTTGTCGAAGAATATCCGCAAGATTCATTTATCAAAAATCTTCCAGACTGGGTAGATATGATAAAAGCCTCAAATGGAAGACTAACGGTTGATTCGTTCGTCATTAAAATGAAATCAAAAGGCGTTATTTTGTCAGAAAAACAAATTTCTGAAGTCAAAAAAATCGTTAAATAATATTTAATATGAAAAAAATACCTGAAATTGCAAAATCAAGACTTTCGTATGATAAAGCAACGGGTGTTATTACATGGTCGTATAAAAACAAAATGCACCCAAATATTGAAGGTAAAGAGGCTGGATGTGTTTGTTCTGGATATAGAGTTATAAAACTAAATTCTATTCCATTTAAAGCGCATCGTATAGCATGGTTTTTGGAAACCAATAAACAGCCAGTATTTATCGATAATATAAATGGTAATAAGTTAGATAATAGATTTTCTAATTTAAGAAACGTAACTCATTTTGAAAATATGAAAAATCATGGAAAGAAAACAAATTCTTCAGGACTACCATGTGGTGTAAGAGTTTTAAAAAACGGAAGATACCAAGCAAGAATTACATGTAATAAGAAATCTTACAATTTAGGTGTTTTTGATACGCCTACATTAGCAAGTAACGAGTATTTACATAAACGACAATTTTTATTTAAACAGTATTCAAGAGGATAAATCATGGAAATATTAGACCTAATTCAAGGGAGCGAAGAATGGCACATAGTTCGCCATAAGCATGATACAGCGTCAGAAGCGCCAGTAATGATGTCAGCTACCAAAAAAATGAAGCGTGACGACCTGTTATCAATGAAGGAATTTGATATTCAAAAAGAGATTAGCGGTTACGTTCAAACCTTCCTTTTTGATAAAGGTCACGAATATGAAGCAAAAATTCGACCATACATTGAAGAAGTAATTGGCGAAGAACTATATCCAGTTACCGGCTCTTTAGAGATCGAAGGTCTAAAACTTTTATCATCATATGATGGGTTAAATATGATGGAAACAATAGGGTTCGAGCATAAAATGTGGAATCCAGAACTTGCTGCAATGGTTGAAAAGAAGAAATTAACGCCAGAATACTACTGGCAACTAGAACAGCAAATTGGTGTTGGTGATTTAGAAAAGATTATATTCGTTGTATCAGATGGAACACCAGAAAAATGCGTTTACATGTGGTACAAACCAGTTCGTGGTCGCTTTAAAAAACTACTTAATGGCTGGAAACAATTCAATAAAGACCGCGCAGAACATCAGCATGTAGTCAAAGATGATGTTGTCGAAATTGAGAACATTCCACAATTGCCGGCTTTGGTGGCTGATATTCAAGGCGGCATCAAAGCAACCAATATTGCCACGTACAGCCAGCTGGCAAATAAATTCATCGTATCAATAAATATTGATCTTAAATCAGATGAAGATTTTGCGAACGCTGAAAACGCCGGTAAATTCTGCCGAGAAAGTATCAAAAAACTGGATTTAGTAAAAGACCAGGCATTAGCAAAAACAACTGATATTAATACGATGTTCATTGAAATAGATAACATCAAAGAACAATTCAGATTGAAGGCTTTACAGCTTGAAAAACTTGTTAAACAGGAAAAAGAAAACCGAAAAACACAAATCATACAAACTGGCAGAGACAAACTTGGTCAGTTATTAATAGAATCAAGTGATCGTTTACATGGTAATTACATTACTGTAGATGATGATTTTTCTGGTGCAATAAAAGGCAAGAAACTGTTTTCAGCAATGATAAGCGCCATAAATGACGAAGTTGCCAGACTTGCTTTACTGATCACTGACCAGGAAGAACTTATTCAGGTGAATCTTGATGCAGTTAATGCGCTACCAGAAGAACAATCAAACCTGTTTCCTGATTTAAAATTTGTTATCGGTAAAGAAAATGACGATTTCAAGTTACTGCTAGAAAGCCGCGTCGATAAATTCTTAAAAGATGCTGAAGCCGCTGAAAAGAAAAAGAACGATTCAGAGTTAAATGAATCATCTAAGCAATTTGTTCGAGAAATGGAAGGTTGTGACGTTAAAACCGATACTGGTGAATCAGGTGGATATTCTGCACAAGACGGTGGAGAAACACAAGAAAGCAACGTTCTTAGTGATTTTTCTAGCGACGACGATGATCAGTCAGAACAGAATTATACCAAACTGCTTGCACTGGTTGATCATCTGAACAAGGTTATTCAGAAGCATGGTATTGAATTGTTTTATCCTGAAGATAATCCAGACCGCCTACACATTGTTATTGATGGCGTAACGGTTGCGCTCGACCAGTTCACTGTAGAAAACAACGTGATAAGCGTATTTATTGAATAATCGTCATGTTAAATAAATTCTTTTTTGTATTCGCGATATTTATGTCTGGTTTTGTTTTGGCAATAAATATACCTTATTCAGCTGAGCAAATGATTAATTATGACCCGAAAATATGGAAGGTGTTTGCTTCTACGTTTGTATGCTCATATTGCATGACAATTTTAATTAAAAAATGAACGTACTTTTAACAATCGGCTTTATCTGCCTGGTTACTGCAATTGTCATTAACCGGTCAGGTAAACAAAAAATTTATAACTTATGGTTGAAGTAAATAATATTAATTTCAGGTTTTGGGAAAAAGTATCAAAACAAGATGATATTGATGGTTGCTGGCTATGGACAGGCGCTACAGGCGGAAGATCAATTAAATATGGTCGCTTCTGGAACGGCGAAAAGCTAATTGGCGCACATCAATTTTCATACATGATTCATCATGGCGAGATACCAGAAGGTGGTGATGTTCGCGGAATGTGCGTTTGCCATAAATGTGACAATGGTTTATGTGTTAATCCATATCATTTATTTATTGGCACTCATACCGAAAATATGAATGATAAGGTTGTTAAAGGCAGAGGGAAGGGAAGCATGACACATTGCAAACGTGGACATGAGTTTACAAAAAACAATACATGGAAATCAAAAAAAGGGCTTAGACATTGTAAAAAATGTCATGCTGAAAGAGAAAATAAACGAAGACAAAAGTTAAAAACTTTAGGAGGATAGTAACATTTTAATCTTAACGAGAAAACCAGGTGATTCATTAATGATCGGTGATGATGTAAAAGTCACAGTATTATCTGTTAGCGGTAACCAAGTAAAAATTGGAATCGATGCACCTAAAAGTATAGCGGTTCACCGTGAAGAAATTTATAACAAAATTCAGCAGGAGAACGCTAATGGCAATGCGCGGAGTAAATAAAGTAACTTTACTGGGTAATCTCGGTAACGACCCTGATGTTAAATACATGCCAAACGGTAACGCTGTAGCAAATATATCAATTGCTACATCTGAAACATGGAAGGATAAACAGTCTGGCGAAAAGAAGGAAAAAACAGAATGGCACCGCGTTGTATTCTTCGGAAAACTGGCTGAAATCGTAGGTCAATACCTTAAAAAAGGCTCAAAAGTCTACATCGAAGGCAAGCTGCAGACACGTAAATGGCAGAAAGACGGTCAAGATCATTACTCAACTGAAGTTATTGTTGATATTGGCGGTACCATGCAAATGCTAGATGCTGGCGGTAGCAGTCAATCAAGTGCAGATAATGGTTACCAGGGAGGCGCACAAAATCAACGACCAGCACAGCAGCAAGCGCCGGCACAACAGCAATCAATGGTAGATGATGGATTCGACGACGATATTCCATTTTAAAAATGAATAACGTCAATTTCATGGCTAACCAACCTAAATCAGACTGGTCTGATACTGACTGGAATACAGTGATGTTTTCTATGAGAGCGTCTAATGACTATGAATTCCAGTTATCTTTTCCTTTATGGCTCAATAAAAATAAATATATATGGTCAGCATTCGTGACAATGACAAGGACCGCATATGCAGCCGGTCACAGAGAACGGTTTTCAGCGCGTATTATTGTAGAACGCATACGATGGGAAACATTAATGCAGGATGCTGGCAGTAAAATGTTTAAAGTAAATCATAATTATGCGCCTGATATGGCTCGTCTTGTTATGTCGTTAAAAAAAGACATGAAAGGCTTTTTCAAAATAAACGATAGGGAATTAGAAAAATGAGCGATTACGACGAAGATGAAATTATCCAGATGATCGATGATTGCGTTGAACGTGAATCAAAACTTAATGACTGGGAACGCAACTTTATATCATCCATTGGCGATAAAGCTGATAAACACATAATGTTATCGCAGCCTCAACGCGACAAACTTGATGATATATGGAACAGAGTTACATAAATGAAAGGACTATTCAAAAAGATTCAGGGCGTGCTGGTACCAGTCGATAAGGAAACTATTCGATTCGTATCAAAGAAAAAAGAAGGCGCTATATTATCCGGTGAATTCTCAGAGCCTAGAAACATAGACTTTCATAAGAAATTTTTCTCTTTACTTGATCTTGGCTATGGTCACTTCAACCCAGTAGTAAAACATCACGATATTGTACTTAAAAAGAACAAAGAAGAATTCAGGAAAAATATCATTATCCTGGCTGGTTACTACAAAACAACATTCGATATTTATGGAAACGTAGTATTACATGCAAAAAGCATTTCATTCGGAAGAATGAAGCAAGATGAATTTGAAAAACTTTATCAAAAGGTGATCGACGTGCTTTTAGATAAAGTATTAACGAACTATACCCGCGAAGAAGCAGAAGCGGCGGCTATGGAATTAATTAGATATTCTTAATATGAGGAAAGATCATGGCAATAAAAAAGAAAACAGTTAAAAAACCATCTTTATCAACACAGTTGCGAAATGCTAAAAAAGAAATAAAACTTCTTAATTTACAGCTTGAGAATAAAGCAACACAATTACAACTTGCTGATTCAAAAAACTATGAAAATGGTAGAGAATTAAAGGATTTACGTGATAATGTTAGCGCCAGAGCAAAAGAAAATCGCCGCATAAATTCTACATTAAATCGCGTACATGAATCCATTCGTTCACGGTTTAAATCAATCATGCCTGATCGTTCAGAAAGAACACGAAATCCTTTTGTTCCTGGTTCGCCAGAATATGAAAATCATATGAGATATGTTAAATATGAATTCAAAGGTATGTCTGAAGAAGCTAAATTGCTTAAATACTTACTTGATGAAGTACTGGAAAGAGATAATGGCTGCAATTCAGAAATGAATAATTTTCATAATTTTCGTTAATCATGGCTGAAACCACAAACATATCTTGGACAGATGCTACAGGCAAAAACTGTGCCTCATGTCAGATATGGCACCAACTCACTGAGTTCGGTATAGATTCGTCACACAGCGATGGACGTACATCATCTTGCAAGGAATCAAGAAATAATTCCAGAAAAAAATCATATAATCCTAAACCATTATCTAATGAAGCCAAAAAACAGGCGAATCGCAAGTGTAGCGAGACACTAAAAAATCGTTATAAAACACAACCTCATGCGCTAAAAGGACGACCCAGTAAAATGAAGGGAATTCCTAGATCAATCGAAGTTAGAAGAAAAATAAGCCAGTCTGTTAGAAAGGTTGCACTCAAAGGTAAAGAGTGTCCATCATATAAAGATGGAAAAGTCTCTGAACGTCGAGGCATTAGGTTCTCTACTGAGTATAAACAATGGAGAACTGATGTATTTCTAAGAGATTCATTTACTTGTCAATCTTGCGGTGATGATAAAGGAGGCAACTTGGTTGCTCACCACATAAAGTCATTTGCTGAATTTCCAGAATTGAGATTAGTTTTATCAAACGGTTTAACCCTCTGTAATGACTGTCACCACGATATTCACTATGGCTACTAAACAGGATAAATACACCCGTAGCGCACGTGGTCAGCTTTGCCAGATACAAATACCAGGTATCTGCAAAGAAGCCCCTGATAATGAAACAACGGTACTGTGTCACCTTAATGGTGGCGGAATGGCATTTAAAAATAACAATATACACGCAGCTTATGGATGCAATTACTGTCACGATGCTGTAGATGGTCGAGTCAGAGTAAAAAGTTCGACCAGAGAAGAAATTGAACTAATGTTTCTTGAAGCTGTTATTCGAACTCAAATTATAATGATTGAAGAAGGAGTATTAATATTATGAGTTTATCTTGCGGCTGTGATATTGACTGGTATCCAGAACCAGGTGATGTATTTATTAGTGGTCAATCAGATTTTAAGTCTATGAGATTTTTATCAAGGCGTAAAAAATGCTGCAGCTGCAGGAATGTGATACAGGTAAATGATACTGTACTTGAGTTTTACCAATCAAAAACACCAGATCATGATGTTGAAATAGCTATTTATGGTGAAGATGGTGAAATCGAAAGAGCATCATTATTTATGTGTGAAAAATGCTCTGACATTTACTTATCACTGGAAGAAATAGGGTACTGTCCACAAGTAAATAAAAACCAAAGAAGATTATTGCAGGAACATTTAGATGTTAAAAAAGAAGTCTAAATATAAAAATATTAAAACCGTAGTCGATGGCATCAAGTTTGATTCTAAAGCTGAAGCAACTTATTACGGAATTCTGAATATACTGAAGCGTACCGGCAAGGTAAAAGACTTCGAAATGCAGGTGGTTTACACACTGACAGCCGGCATAAAGTATATCCTGGACTTCAAAGTTGAGTATTCAGATGGAAGAATCGATTATATTGACATTAAAGGCATGAAAACGCAGGTTTTCCGCATTAAACAGAAACTTATGAAGCACGACCACGATATTGATATAACATGCTTAAAACGCATTGGACGAAGCAATTCATTCAGAAAAGTATAATTTCCCTGCAGACTGTGGCTATGCAGTCCTTTTACCCAGCTTTACGGCTGGGTATTTTTTTGTTTGCGAATTATTATAATTATCATTATACTAGCCGCATGAATTTTTACTTACCCAGTTATCCATCACTCTTGCCTCTATTTGAGGAACGGATAGCTATGTAATTTCTACAGTACAATTTTATACAATGAAACCATCATAGCGAAAGTTATGGTGGTTTTTTTATGGGAAAAATTAACGGAGTGTATTGTCAGTCTGGTCAGACGGCTCGTCTTGGACACGAGAGGTCGCAGGTTCAAATCCTGCCACTCCGACCAAATTAGGATAAGAGGTCGATATTGGTTAAGCGGCGGCAGACTGTAAATCTGTACAGGTGCTAGACACTGTGAAGGTTCAATTCCTTCCTTATCCACCAAGCATGCGCGGGTGACTTATGTAAATTGGCACAGCTACCAGGCTTAGACCCTGGGTTTTTGCGGGTTCGACTCCCGCCCCGCGTACCAAATATGCCGAAGTAGCCCAATTGGTAGTATGGCTACAGACTTAAAATCTGTGAGTTGTGGGTTCGACTCCCACCTTCGGCACCACGTTAGGTGAGTTGGCAGAGTGGTAATGCAGTTGATTGCTAATCAATCGTTCTTAACAGGGCGCGTAGGTTCAATCCCTACACTCACCGCCAAATTGGAAGATGCCGCTAGGTTGGCTGGCAACTGGTGTTGAATACCAGGGTATCGTTTTCGGTAAGGGTTCGACTCCTTCATCTTCCGCCAAATTTGTCTCGACTATCAGTATTATATTTGATATGTTTAAACCCTCTTAAATAGAGACTATCCCGAAAGGGCATTTTAATAAATGGTGATCAATATGAAAAAAAATGTATTTTATGGAGTGATGCTATTTGTCGCTTTCTTTATGTGCGGCGCTTCGTTTGCCAGCCCATATACAGATACCGGCTTATACGCTGAACCTACGTCAAATGTTGGCTTTGTCTTCGCGGTAGACCCGCCACTGGTGCCGGCTATGGCTATGGCAACTGGTGATAATGTTGATGAAAACGACCCTAAATACTGCATGGCTTCATGTCGAACTGACAAACGAACGTCGATCAGTGTTAATTTTTATCAATTAAACATCAATAATCAAATACCGAAAACAATCCTGGCATGTGGCTCAACGTCT
>VAPL010926896.1_pt1 | contig 57103 bp, 39 predicted proteins | sample 3395061 | NCBI WGS metagenome assembly VAPL01 (sample SAMN08290444, study PRJNA428436) | hydrothermal vent metagenome | isolation source: Deep-sea hydrothermal vent chimney 2 | place: Pacific Ocean: Juan De Fuca Ridge | depth 2182 m m | reverse complement strand
AGAGCCATTCCTTTATCACTTACAGCAGACCCATACATTGAGCGAGCTTTAAAATGAACAAAATCTTCTGTAAGAATTAATTGTGGTGAAATTTTATGTCCGTCATAAGCCGTATAGGTTCCAATATATTGTGTTTTTCCATTTTCGGAAAATGCCACAAAACGGACATCTTCCATTCCCATAGATTCTCCTATAGCGTTCGGGAAAATTACACGTTCGCAGATAGGTGCATTTCCATCTGTTGTAACATCATAATTTGTATCTAAAACATGAAATAATTGTTCTTGAGTTGTTTTATTAAAAGTTGAAAAGGAATTCGATCTCTTTTTTTCCAGATAATCATCATAAGTAAAATTATCCTCAAAAACTTCTAATATAGATTGGTCAAAATCATTTAGCAATGCCGTATTTTTTAGAATGTTTTTCTTATGATAATCTTTACTTAGATCTTTTTCTGAACAAGAAGTGTAGCCTGTCTCTTCATCTAACTTTATCGTTCCATCTTTATCAACTATTCCACTTCTAAATTCAATAGAAGAAATGTGCCCTTCACCAACAGATCTTAAACTTAAAACAAAACGTTTTTCGCCTTCATTTAATCCATTTTGGTTAGGATGTTCAACTATTGACGGATTAAAAAGTGCGGCAGATTGAATGGAGTATTCTTTAGAAAAATAAGATCCAATCACCAAACTTTTAATTTCTGAAATTAGTGCATCATTGGTGATCAGATGTTGCACTTTTCTAAAATTTATTTTTACATAATGTTCGAAATTTCTATGTCTAAATTCAAAATTCTTTTTGATCTCTTCATAAATTGTACAAAGTTCATTTTCATGAATAGACATGACAGTATCAAGTAAACGATTTACTCTACTTGTATTGTTTGTATTGACTCCTAAATCTAAAAAATTTATAATAACCCGTTTAGGATTCGCCTTAATTTGAATGTTTGATCTATTTACGTGCATTAATTTATTTAATAATCTGATTTATATTTATTCTTTAATTCCTGAACTCGCCATACTTTGTATAAAGTATTTTTGAAAAAACCCGTAGGCAATCATAATAGGTAATGCTAAAACAACTGCTGCTGCTAATTTAACACCTAACTGAGCTTCTGATCTCCCTCCTACAGAAAATAAGGTAACCATTTGAGGCATTGTCATTAAGTTTTCATCTCTTATTACAATCAATGGCCATAATACTTCATTCCATGAATTCATAAATGATAAAATCCCTACAGTAACAATTGTAGGAATAATATTTGGAAATAACACTTGAAAAATAATTCTAATTTCACTGCAGCCATCTATCCTTGCTGCATCAATTAAGGCTTGCGGAATTGTCATGAATGCCTGTCTGAACATTAAAATTGCAAAAGCATTTAACATAAACGGAAGTATTAAAGCTGCATAGGTATCAACCAATCCTAATTTTACCATTGTTATATAGTTGGGAATTAAAGTGATTTGGAATGGCAATGTCATTGTAAAAATAATGATATAAAAAATAGCTTTTCTTCCTTTAAACTCCATTTTTGCAAGTGCATATCCTACCATTGAACAAAATGTTATAACTCCGGCCGTTGTTATTGTAGCTGTAATTATACTATTTATAAAAGCCTTTCCAATAGGAATTTTTGAGAACATCTGAGTATAACTGTGCCAAGAAAAACTGGAAGGCAAAAACGTTAAATTTCCTATTTCACTCTCTGGTGCTAATGACGCCACAACCATCCAATAAAATGGATATAAAAAAGTTAATGATGCAATAATCAATAAGGTATATATTAATATCTTTTTTTTCATAATGTAACTTTATTGAATAATTAATCTTCTCCTTGTTCTATATATCTCTTTTGAATAACTACTACACCTAAAATTAACATCGCAAAGAAAAATCCTAAGGTAACAGAGTATCCCATGTGGAAATATTGAAATGCTTGTTTATAGATATACAATACTGAAGACATCGTACTGCTTAATGGTCCGCCACCTGTCATAATATAGGGTTCTATAAATAATGAAAAACCTCCTATAGTCGATAAGATCACAACCATAAATATGGTTGGGTTAATCATAGGTAATGTAATCTTTTGAAACTTTTGCCAATGAGTTGCTCCTTCTATGGATGCTGCTTCGTAATAATGAGGAGGAACTGTTTGAAGCCCTACTAAAAATAATATCACATAGAGACCTACATTCTTCCAAGTAGCCATAAGAGCAATAGATCCCATGGCTATATTAGGGTCAATTAACCACCCCACTTTGTTCAATCCAATAGAGATTAACATTCTATTGAATAAACCCGAGTCATACCCAAATAATTGTTGCCACAATATGGTAACCACAACTCCAGAAACGATTACAGGAAGGAAAAAAGCTGCTCTAAAAAACCCTTTCAATTTTATATTTTGATTTAAAAATTCTGCCAAAGCCAATGAAATTATTATTTGTAATGGGATATGGATAATTAAAAACTTAAATGTATTACTTAAAGATTTCCAAAACATTCGATCATTAAACATTTTACTATAATTGCTAAATCCTTTAAATTTCATTGGAGAGATAATGTTCCATTCATGAAAAGTAAGCACTAAAGAAAATAGTACAGGAAAAGCTACAAATACAATAAAATGTATAATGTAGGGAGACACTAAAATATATGGAAGCCATTTCTTTTTCACGTCTTAGTTCTTTAATAAGTTATCTACCGCTTTTGCAGCATCTGCAATAGCTTTTTCAGGTGTCTTCTTATTATAAATTACACAAGCTTCATATTCTTGTGATATAATATCAAATACTTCTACTATTACTTCACAATTATCAACTCCTTTTACATAATTTGCCTGTTGTGCAAAGGTTTTCATTTTTGGATGAATTTTAAAATACTCCTTAAATACGCTATCTGTTACTAAATTTTTTCTATTAGGTAATTGTGTGGTGAATTCTAATAGTTTCTTATCCCCTTCTTTATCTATCAAGGTTTTTATAAAATCCCATGCTTTTTGAGGCTGTTTACAGGTATTAAAAATTACTATGTTTTTAGGGTCTGAATATGTGTAAACTAATCCTTCATGGTTATCAGGTACTTGTATTGGAAAAAAATCAAACTCAAAATCTTCTCGTTGTTTAAATTTATTTACATGTCTTATATCCCAAGGTCCCGTCCATCTGGTAAGTAAATCTTCTGTTATAAACCGATCTTGCCCTGCTGTTAAACGCTCTTTAGAAAAATATTCTTCTTGATATAGCTCTTGTAAGAATCGGAAAACGCCTATAGCATGTTCATTATTAAATACGGCTTTATTGTCTTTAATTAATGCACCTCCATTGGAAGCTGCTATGTATAATGGATAAAAATTCATGAGTCGTTCATACCATATCACTTTTACTGCTGTATAGCCAACCCATTGATCTACATATCCATCATCATCCTTGTCTTTTTTAATAGCTTTTCCTGCTTGTAAAAAAGCATCATAAGTGCTAGGTAATTTAGTTAATCCAAAATCGCTACTCAATTTTTTATTGTAAATGGTCATGATTGGATTGATCTTCCATGGAATTTGGTAGATATGACCATCAGCAGATGTAATTTCTTCAACAACTTTCTTTGTACACCTCGCTTTTATAAATTCTGTAAAACCTTCAAGGGTATCTAAAGGTATTAAGACACCAGCTTTTGCATACATCTCTACACTGCCTTGCCACATATTTGCATAGATATCAGGTGTCGTTTTTCCTACTACAGATGCTAAAATAACTTCTTCGCTTGATTGTCCTTCGGGTATTGGTTGAAATTTGACTTTAGTTTCTTGCTTTTTATTCCATTGCTCTACAAAATATTCTGAAAATTCTATTTCACCTCTATTATTTGATGACCAAAATAAAAGTGTATTGTCCTTTTGCTCTTTTGAGGAATTGCAAGCACAAAATAATATTAGTAAAATTATATATATATTCTTCACTTTAAACATACTATTAAATATGAACAACGCATTAAACTTACAAAACATGTAGATCTATGAGTTAAGTGCAATTTACTTCCAAAAAAGACATAGAAACTAATATAATTCACTTGATATGTTATACTATTAGGAATTTTTGAATATATAATATGTTAAATATAATCTTTTTCTGTAAAAAAAGTAGTACTTTTAAGATATTACAAGTTTTCTGATAAAAAAATAATTTAATAACCTATATCAGATGATAGTCTATAAAGAAATAACTCCTTTAACTCAAAATGATGTTTTTATTATTATCAATTCTGAAAAAATTGGGTTTGATTACCCCATTCATTATCATTCAGCTTATGAGTTAACACTAGTATTGAATAGTTCAGGAAATAGAATTGTTGGAGATTCTGTAGAAAAATACAGTTTAAACGATCTTGTTTTAATAGGTCCTGAGATATATCATAAATGGGATGATGATGATGAATCTCTTGAGGAAAGAAATAATGCACATGTAATAACCATTCAATTTTCAAAAGATATTTTCAATCAACCTTTATTTTTAAAAGATTCTTTTTATTCTATTAAAAATCTTTTAAAAGATTCTCAACGAGGATTAAAATTTACCGATAAAACTTTTAAAATTATAGCTAAAAAAATAAAAAACTTAATTACAATTAAAGGCTTTGATGCGGTTATTGAATTTCTTAAAATATTGCACATACTCTCAATTTCTAATAATAAAAAATATTTGGCAGGTGAAGGTTTTATGTCAATTAAAGAACATGTAAAGGGGGATAGGATTAATAAAATGTATAACTATATTTTAGCCAATTTTAATGATTGTAATTTAAGAATAACTGATTTAGCCCATGAATCTAATATGAGCCCTTCAGCTTTCGGGCATTTCTTTAAAAAATGCACTAATAAAAGTTTTACACAATTTGTAGTTGATTTAAGACTTTGCCATGCTTCTAAACTTTTGTTAGACTCTAATCATTCAATTAGTGAAATTGCTTTTATTTCAGGATTTAATAATATAGCTAATTTTAATAGATTGTTTAAAAAAAATAAATTTATTACACCTAAGCAGTACAGACAAGATTTGGTGCAATCAACTAATTTTAATTGGAAAAAACAACGTATACCTAATCAATTTGTCCCTTCATAAAGTTTAAACGAGTTCAAATGGTATAAGAAGAAATCATCATCAACCCAAGTATTTTTTAGCAAAATCTATAGCAATACGTGAAAGGTGTGTATAACTATTTGTCATAGCATCATCTACACTTTTTGCCTGATCTAAAATAGAAGCGGCGTATGATATTCCCAATGATTTTAAAGATTCTTTTTGTAATGACATACTTCCACACAAGGCAGCAACAGGGATGTTATATTTTTTTGCTGATGTGATGACTCCATAAATTGTTTTACCAGATAGTGTTTGATCATCTAACTTTCCTTCACCGGTAATTATCCAATCAGCATCTTCTATATTGGTATCAAAATCAATGAGTTCTTTTACTAAGTCTATTCCTGAAAATAAATCAGCATTCAAAAAAACCAGTGCTCCAGCCCCCATTCCTCCAGCTGCACCTGTTCCTTTCTTTTTTTGCAAATCAATATTAAAATAATCAAATATTACATTGGCAAAGTGCTCTAAACCTACATTTAATAAATTAACTTCATTAACAGAGGCTCCTTTTTGGGAAGCATAGACAAAAGCTGCACCTTCAGCTCCATATAAAGGATTATCAACATCGCACGCTACTTTAATTACCACTTTTTTCAACTCTTTATTTACGCTTGAGATGTCTATTTTGTCAATGGTCGATAAATTCTTTCCAATAGGAATAATCTCATTACCATTGGTATCAATAAACTTATATCCTAATGCACAAGCCATTCCTATACCGCAATCGTTGGTAGCACTTCCTCCAATTGCTAACACTATGGTTTCTGCACCTTTATGAATTGTATCTAAAATTAATTCACCCACTCCGTATGTAGTGGTGTGCATACAATTTTGCTCTTCTTTGGTTAGCAATTTCATTCCTGAAGCTTCTGACATTTCTATATAAGCAGTAGCGGTACAACTTATATAAAAATAGCTTGCCTTTATAGTTCTGAATAAGGGGTCATTTACTTCTAATTCAATGCTTTCTCCTTGCAAATGATAATCTAATATATCAATAGTACCATCTCCTCCATCTGCTAAAGGCATTTTTATGATCTCTTCATGAGGAACATTGGTCTCTGTTATAAAAACAATTACTTTAATTCCAATAATTTGATATTTCGAAATTCAATAGGGTGACTTTCGCTTTGAAGTGCTATATATCCCTCTTTTAACAATTTTCCATCTCTAGAATTCCATTCTTCGGTATCTACACTAAAATCACCTCCTAAAGTTGGTTTTGTATATCTAATAACCTCTTTACCATTAATGATATGGGAAATAAGAGAATCTCCATGCACTATAACTTCCATATCAATCCATTCTTCACCATAGAAAGTTTCAGATGTTGAATTGATACAATGTTCTGTTATTAATTCCCCTTCTATTACAACATGTGTACCGGGTGTGCAAAGATTACCTGTAGGGCGTTCTACACCTTCTTGCAAACCTCCTAAAAGTTGCACCTCTAATGAAATAGGAAAACCTTGATTTATCTCCATACTTTGGGGTGATTGCGAATGAAACATGACTCCGCTATTTTTCCTTGCCCATTCCTGACCATCGGTTACTTGGTTACCAACAAACCTATATTGAAGTTTTAATTTGTAATTAGAAAATGGTCTCTTATAGAATAAGTGCCCATATGATTCTCCAAACTTTTCATAGCCGTCATAAGAGACTTTTATCACATCACCTTCGACTCTAAAAGTATTATGTATATTCTCATTTAATAGATGTCCATTAACTTTAACAACCCAATCATTTAAGTCTTTACCATTAAATAATTGAATCCATTCTTTTGTAGTTTCTTTCTCTTTTCTTTTATCTGTACAACTATTTAATAATAATGCAGATATACAGCAAATTATAAAATTGGACAAATAATTCATTATTAAAATTTTGTAATTATAACTTATAAAGACCATGATTTTCCACCGGTTAATTCATTTAAATCGCCACAATAATAAGTAGTAGGTACAGGATCGTAAGCTAAAACAGTTTCTCCAACTGTTTCACTTATTTTATAGGCATTTATAGCCATCCATTTCATGCTATTTAACAGGTCTGAAGTTGTCATTGCTTCTGTTTTTGGAGCGTATGGCTGATCTATATGCATATGGTTATCTAGAAGGTTTTTATAATTTTTATTGGTAATCTTGCTTAAATCTTTGTTATAATTGGTTTTAAGTAGACTTACTAAATTGTCAAAAGCTTTTTTAATTCTATTTTGAGCTTCAATATCCATGACTTCGTTAATATAAACATCTATAAATTCGGGTACATTTACTTCAGTTGCTGAAGGAGAATCGGTTTTAGGCAAAAACACATCAACAATACTTTTTAGAACAGTGCCATGTTCTTTGGAAAAAAACTGAGGAATCCAATTTTTAGTATCATTAGTACAACTTTGTATCAAACCTACTATTGAAGGGGTTGCTAAAACGAACCCAGTAGTAAGCCCTATCTTTTTTAATACCTCTCTTCGCTTCATAATTTTTGTTTAAGAGTTCGATTTTTTTAATTCTTTTGCAGCATGATCAGCTGCTCTTGCAGTAAAAGCCATATAAGTTAACGATGGATTTTGACAACCTGCAGAGGTCATGAATGCACCATCAGTTACATATACATTTTTACAGGTATGTAATTGATTGTACTGGTTAAGTACAGAAGTTTTAGGATCTCTTCCCATACGGGCAGTTCCCATTTCATGGATTCCTAGACCCATAGCAGCTCCTTCAGAATTATCATAACCTTTAACATCTTTAAACCCAGCGCTTTCTAGCATTTTCACAGCTTGTTCTTGCATATCTTTACGCATTGCCATTTCATTATCTCCAAAGACCGCATCGAAAGTTATGGTTGGTAGACCCCATTGGTCTTTTTTGTCATAATCTAAATACATTCTATTGCTATGATCGGGTAAAGTTTCGCCAAATGCTAATAAATTCATTTGCCATTGACCTGGTTTTAATATAGCTTCTTTAAGCGCTGTTCCATATTTAAGTTCTGCAACCAATTCACTTGAACTTCCTCTTCCTGCTCCACCTTGATAGCCATAGCCGCGTTTAAATTCCTTTTGATCGGTTTTACCACCTAAATTTCTAAATCGTGGAATATAAATACCATTGGCACGCCGTCCTTTTGTGTATTTATCTTCGAACCCTTCAGCAACACCTTTGGCTCCTACATGAAAATGGTGATCCATTAAATTATGACCAAGTTCACCACTATCATTACCTAAGCCATTGGGAAATCTATTGGATTTAGATTGTAATAATATTGATGCTGAGGCAATGGCTGAAGCACATAAAAATATTACTTTAGCTTTAAATTCTATAGTTTCATTCGTTTCTGCATCAATGATTCTCACACCGGTAGCTTTTCCTAGTTTTTCGTCATAGATTATTTCATGTACAATAGAATTTGGTCTTAAGGTCATGTTTCCAGTGGCTTCTGCTGTTGGAAGCGTGGAAGAATTACTACTAAAATATGCTCCAAACGGGCAGCCTCGCATACATCTATTTCTATATTGACATACGCTTCTACCCATTCCAGGTTTTGTTCCTTCTGTAATGTGTGCTGTCCTACCAATTGTTAGTACTCTATCGTCAAAATTTTCTGAAAGTGTTTCTTTAAGATGTTCTTCCACACAGTTTAAATTCATTGGTTTTAGAAATTTTCCATCAGGCAATTGCTTTAATCCTAATTTTTCGCCACTAACACCAATAAATTCTTCAACATAACCATACCATGGTGAAATATCTTTATATCTAACAGGCCAGTCAACAGCAATACTTTCTTTTTTATTAGCACTAAAATCAATATCACTTAAGCGGTAACTTTGTCTTCCCCAAGTTAAAGATCGACCCCCTACATGATAACCTCTAATCCAATCAAAACGGCGATCTTCATTATAAGGATGTTTTTTATCGTCTACAAAAAAATGTTGATGTGCTTCACGGGTAACATAACCCGTACGATGTTGTTTTGGCTTACGTTCTCTAGTTTCTCGTGAAGCTGTACCTCCATTCGGCAAATCCCAAGGGTCTAAGTTGGCTGTAGTGTAATCTTTAACATGAGCTATCATTCTACCTCTTTCCAAGACCAATGTTTTTAATCCTTTCTCACATAATTCCTTTGCTGCCCATCCTCCGCTAATACCTGTTCCAACAACTATTGCATCATATTGTACATTATTTTTTAATGCTGAATTTTCATCCATAATCTTAATTATTTATCAATATAAATTATTAAAATAAGAAAAGTTTAAGCCTACTCCTTATATATTGAATAAGAGAAGAACCTGTTTTGTACAAACCCCCTTTTCAATTTAAAATAAATTCAAAGAGTTAAATTATTTTGTTAAATAACTCTTTAGTTATTGCCAAATTACCTAATTTGTGAGCTATTAATGTTCATTTTTTTTCAGTGAAAGTAAATATACAAAAAATCCTACCCTATGAAGCTGACGGTATTGTGTATCATGCCGATACCTGTCTGCCTTTAATAGATGCATTTGAAAGAAAGAAATTAAAATTTAAAGCTTTAGCCAGATACACCTATCCGGGAGACAGGTTAACCGAAGAAACCCTCGGACTAAACAGTATTGGTTATTGGGATGCCAATGAGCCTCAAGATTGGGGTCTAGATTGGCATAGAAATGAGGGGATTGAAATTCATTTTTTAGAATCTGGTACTATGCCATATTCTCAAGAAAATAAAGAAATTGAGTTGTATTCAAACCATTTAACCATTACACGACCTTGGGAAGTACATAAAGTTGGCAACCCTTATATTGGAATGGGTAAATTTTATTGGGTAATTATAGATTTAGATGTGAGAAGACCTCATCAAAATTGGGAGTGGCCAGATTGGATCGTCCTAACAAAAAAAGATTTAGTCAGGTTAACATCAATATTGAGGCATAATGATAAATGGTTATGGAAAGCGAATAAAGAAATTCATAATTGTTTTTACAGAATTGGAAAAACAGTAGATTCAGATGACAAGGGAAATAATTCTACCAAAATCAGACTCTTAGTTAATGAACTTTTAGTTTTGCTTTTAGAACTCATAGATACTGGTAAAATAAATTTAGATGAAACCCTTACAAATAGTGAGAGAAGTGTAAGTCTTTTTCTAAATGAATTGGAAAACAGTCTTTCGGAAGTATGGACCATAGAAAAAATGGCTGAATCAGCAGGTGTTGGAATTACACGATTTACGCATCACTGTAAACAACTGACCAATTTAACACCTATGCGTTATCTCTCAATGAAACGCCTGGAATTATCAAAATTATTATTAAAAAATCCCGTTTTAAGCATAGCTAATATTGCTTACAGCTGTGGTTTTACTACAAGTCAATATTTTTCTACTGTTTTTAAAAGATATGAAAAATGTACTCCGATAGAATTTCGAAAAATGGAATTTTCAGAGTTAGAGTATAATGAATAGGCTATTTTATTTTTGATGTTTAAAATCTTTCAATGAATAAAAATAGACAGAAACAAATTTTTAATTAACTACTTTCACAATTATATATAATATTCAATTTAATGCTATATGAAAACTCCTGAAATTTGGATCAAAACTTCAACACTGGTTTTTACTTTTTTATTCATCGGGTTTATTTCTTGCAACAAACAGAAGAATAAAAAAGATGATGTAAAAGAAAAAATAGAGCAAATTGAAGAAGCTCAACCATTCTTTAAACTATCATTAGCACAATGGTCATTACATAGAGCTATTAGAGATAAATCATTAAATCCAATCGATTTTGCACAAAAAGCCAGTGAAATGGGATTTGAAGGCTTGGAATATGTAAGTGGATTATACAAAGACTATTTAGAAAAAAGTAACGATAAAGAACACGCCTTCCAAAACATGTTAGATTCTCTAAAATTAAAAAGTGAAGCTTATGGTATGGAAAATTTACTTATTATGATTGATGGTGAAGGAGATTTAGCAAGTCCTGATGAAAAAGTAAGGAGTCAAGCTATTGAAAACCACAAAAAGTGGGTTGATGCTGCTGCCTTTTTAGGTTGTCATTCTATTCGCGTAAATCTATTTGGCACTGATGATGCTGACCTTTGGGCAAAATTTTCTACCGAAAGCTTACAAAAATTAGCAACTTATGGTAAAGAAAAAAAGATCAATATTATTGTTGAAAATCATGGCGGATTCTCATCAAATGCTTCGTTATTAATGAAAATAATTGCAGCTGTAAATTTAGATAATTGTGGAGTTTTACCCGACTTTGGAAACTTTTGCTTAAAACGTGAAGGAGGAAAACGCTGGGAATCACCATGTATTGAAGAATATGACAGATACAAAGGTATTCAAGAAATGATGCCTTATGCTAAAGGTGTAAGTGCCAAATCTTATGACTTTGATGAAAACGGAAATGAAACTACCATAGATTTTTCAAGAATGCTTAAAATCATAAAAGATTCAGGTTATACCGGATTTATTGATGTAGAATATGAAGGAGATCGATTGAGTGAAGAAGAAGGTATTGAAGCCACTAAAGCTTTATTGATCAAATTAGGTTCAGCATTGAATTAAAAAGATATACAATGAAAAAATCAACACAAGCCCAACTATCCATTATGATGTTTCTCGAATTTTTTATTTGGGGAGGATGGTTTGTTACACTAGGCTCTTTTTTAGGCAACAATTTAAATGCATCTGGTGCAGAAACCGGTATGGCCTATTCTACACAATCTTGGGGGGCCATTATTGCACCATTTATTATTGGTCTCATTGCCGATCGGTTTTTTAATGCAGAAAAAATATTAGGTGTATTACACATATTGGGTGCGGTATTAATGTACCAAATGTCACAAACCAATGAATTTAATGTATTTTATCCGTATATTTTAGGCTATATGATCGCTTATATGCCAACCCTTGCCCTGGTAAATTCGATTTCTTTTAATCAGATGACCAATCCTACAAAACAGTTTCCTTTAGTTAGAGTGTTTGGTACGATTGGTTGGATAGTTGCGGGATGGATTATAAGCCTTGCTTTTAAATGGGATTCCATAGATAATATAGAACAAGGAGCATTATCAAACACATTTTTAATGGTAGCCATTGCTTCGGCTGTGCTAGGTGTTTTTAGTTTTATCTTACCTAAAACACCTCCAAAAGTTAACAAAGATGAGAAAGTAACCATTTCAGATATTTTAGGTTTGGACGCTTTAAAGTTATTAAAGGATAGAAATTTTTTAAGTTTCTTTATTGCTTCAGTATTAATTTGTATTCCTTTGGCTTTTTATTATCAAAATATCAGTCTATTTTTAACAGAAAATAAAGTAGAAAACTCAACAACTTGGGCATCACTAGGGCAGATTTCGGAAGTATTGTTTATGTTATTGTTGCCTTTTTTCTTTACGAAATATGGTTTTAAGAAAACCATCTTGTTTGGTATGTTGGCATGGGGAATACGTTATGCATTATTTGCCTATGGTAATTCGGGTGACCTATTCTTTATGATAGTTATCGGCATTGCATTACACGGTATCTGTTACGATTTCTTTTTTGTTTCGGGTCAGATCTATACCGATTCTAAAGCCGGAGAAAAAATTAAAAGTGCTGCTCAAGGTCTGATTACCTTAGCTACCTATGGTGTGGGTATGTTGATAGGTTTTTGGATTGCCGGACAAATAGCAGACCATTATTTAGTAAGTGAAAGTGTTCATAACTGGAAAGATATTTGGATATTCCCTGCTATTTTTGCAGTTGTTGTTCTGGTATTATTTGCGCTTTTCTTTAAAAATGAAAAAGTTGAATACAAAGCTTAAAAAAATATGAGTTCAAAGATCAGATTAGGTATTTTAGGTGGTGGTGATGATTCTCTTATTGGAGTATTGCACAGAGTAGCATCAGCAATGTTCGATCAATTTCAACTCATTGGAGGTGTTTTCAATCCTATTTGGGATGAAAATATTGGTTTTGCAAAAAAGATTGGTATCCCAACCAATAGGGTATATATTGATTTTGATACACTTATCGAAGAGGAATTAAAACTTCCTGAAAATGAAAGAATGCAAGTGGTAACAATTTTAACACCTAACTTTTTACATTTTTCAATGGCAAAAAAACTGTTGGAAAATGGATTTCATGTGATTTGTGAAAAACCAATGACCACTTCGTATGAAGAAGCTAAAATATTAGAGAATATACTTCAGAAATCAAATACAATTTTTGCAGTAACATATACATATACCGGTTATCCGATGATTCGTCAAATGCGGGAAATGATTGCTAACGGAGTGATTGGAAAAGTACAAAAAATAGATGCTCAATATTATCAAGGTTGGATAAACCCCATTATCCACGATAAAGAAAAGCGTGCTAGTACCTGGAGATTAGATCCGGACAAATCCGGAATAAGTTGCTGTATTGGTGATATAGGTACACATGCTTTTGATATGATCGAATATCTTTCCGGATTAAAAGTGAATTCAGTTTTAGCTGATCTCAATTATCTGTATAGCGATAATAAAATGGATATTGATGGTACTGTTTTAATACATTGTGATGATTATGTAAAAGGCGTTATCAGAACCAGTCAAATTGCCACCGGCGAAGAGAATAACTTCACAATACAAATTTACGGCGAAAAAGCAGGATTAAAATGGGGACAAGAAAATCCGAATAAGTTATATCTTTTAGAAGATGGAAAACCACTCAGTGTATTAAAACCGGGACATACTTATAACAGTGAATTATCACTTGACGGTACAAAATTACCTCCCGGGCACCCTGAAGGCATTTTTGATTCTATGGGAAATATTTATAAAGGTATTGCCAAAGCGATAAAGAAAGAACCTTATAATAGTGGTGAGTTCCCTACAATAGTTGATGGTGTGAGAGGTATGAATTTTATTGAAAAAGTAGTAGAATCTCATCAAAAAGGAAATGTTTGGATTAAATTAGATCAATAGTGATTATGAAAACAATTAAAGGACCTGCCATATTTTTGGCTCAATTCATGGATGATGTAGCGCCATTTAACTCCTTAGACGGTCTCTGTAAATGGACGAGTGACTTGGGCTATAAAGGCATTCAAATTCCTACTTGGGAAACTAGATTGATTGATCTCAATAAAGCAGCCGAAAGCAAAACCTATTGTGATGAATTAAAAGGAAAAATTAATGCTTACGGATTAGAAATTACAGAGCTTTCAACACATTTACAAGGACAATTGGTTGCTGTACACCCTGCTTATGATATAATGTTCGATAATTTCGCACCTATACAAGTAAAAAACAACCCCAAAGCTAGAACTGCCTGGGCCATTGATACCGTTAAAAAAGCTGCTGTGGCAAGTAAAAATTTAGGTTTAACCGTTCATGCTACTTTTTCTGGCGCTCTATTATGGCATACTTTTCATCCTTGGCCTCAACGACCTCCGGGATTGGTAGAAATGGGATTTGAAGAACTGGCTAAACGCTGGCTGCCTATTCTCAATCATTTTGATGAAAATGGTGTTGATATATGCTATGAAATTCATCCCGGTGAAGATCTTCACGATGGAGACACTTTTGAACGTTTTTTAAAAGCGACAGGAAATCATAAACGAGTACATATATTGTACGATCCTTCGCATTTTGTATTGCAACAATTAGATTATATCGAATATATCGACCACTATCATGAATTTATCAAAGCTTTTCATGTAAAAGATTCCGAATTTAATCCGACAGGAAAAAAGGGTGCATTTGGTGGTTATAATAATTGGATAGATAGAGCAGGAAGGTATCGTTCGCCCGGAGATGGACAAATTGATTTTAAAACCATTTTTTCAAAACTGACACAGTATGGTTGTGATGTTTGGGCAGTAATGGAATGGGAATGTTGTATTAAAAGTCCAGAACAAGGTGCTAAAGAAGGTGCTCCATTTATAAAAAAACATATTATTGAAGCTACTGAAAAAGTATTTGATGATTTTGCAGGAGCTGAAATAAACAAAGAAAAGCTAAAAAAAATACTAGGAATTTAATTTTTGAATTATGAAAAAAATAGGATCATTTATTTGTTCGATCGTTTTATTGGCATCTTGTAATACTAATTCAAAAGCACCCCAAAAAGATCTCAAGCAAAGCACTTCAGAAGAAACTACTAAAAAAGAACCTATCAACCCTGAAGAGACTGAAATCTGGAAACCCGTTCCACCTACGGTAGATCCTACCGGACAAAATGGTGTACCAAGTGATGCAATTGTGCTCTTTGATGGATCTAATTTTGATGAATGGGTTACGGTTAAAGATTCTACAACTGTTCAATGGATATTAAATACAGATGGAAGTACTACCATCAAAGATAAAACGGGAGACATACAGACCAAAAGAAATTTTGGCAGTATTCAGCTTCATATTGAATGGAGATCATCTGCTGAAATTCGTGCTAATGGTCAAAACAGAAGCAATAGTGGTGTTTTTATTCAAAACAGATATGAAGTTCAAATATTAGATAATAATGATAATGAGACCTATTCAAACGGTCAGGTAGGTTCGATCTATAAGCAATCTATTCCTTTAGCGAAAGCATCAGTAACAACAGGAGAATGGAATACGTATGATATCATTTATCATGCACCGGAATTTAATTCAGAAGGCGATAAAACAGAATCAGCAACCATAACTGTACTGCATAATGGTGTGTTAATTCAAGATCATTTTAAAATTGAAGGAACAACGGAATATATTGGATGGCCAAAAAACAACCCTCATGGAAAAGCGCCATTAAAATTACAAGATCATAATGATAACAGTGGTGTAAGTTATAGAAATATTTGGGTTAGAGAATTAGATTAAAAGTAAAGAAAATAATAGTATTGATATTTGTTATGACTACTTCTATTGGGTGTAAGCAATCACCAAAAGGGCCAGAAGATCCCCAATAAAAGAAATTTCGAAAGAAGAAACATCAAATAGTGAATTGGAATGGATAACACTTTTCGATGGTATATCATTTAATGGCTGGCATGGATATTTATCAGATAGTATCCCAGAAGAATGGAGTATTGAAGATGGTGCAGTTTTCAATCAGAAAGAAGGACGTACAGCAGTCGGTAAAAATATTGGAGAAATACCAATATCCAAAATTGCTCCACCTCCCAACTCTAAATCCATTACTCTACTATCGAGCGGTATATTTGACTTGAAAGAAAAGTCAGCATTGATATTTTTATATAACCTATTTTTCCGTTTTTACAGTAACCTAACTGGGGTTAAAACGTGTCCAGAATGCTTCCATAAAAAACCTATGTGTACGCTGAGAAGTTTTAATTATTGCTGTAGCTTCTTTACTGTTGAGTGATAATGGTTTTTCACATAAAACATGTTTGCCATGTTCCATTGCTTTGATACTCAATTCAGCGTGCAAGGTGTGAGGAGTAGCAATATAAACGATATCAACATCCGTATCTTTAAACAACTCATCATAACTAACATATGCTTTTTTTGAACTATGTTTTTGAGCAAACTCATTCACCTTTTCATAACTTCGCGAAGCTACTGCAGTTAATTCTGCAGCATCAACAAGTGCCAGATCACTGGCAAATTTGTTGCAATATCACCACAGCTAATGATGCCCTATTTAATTTTAGAAATATTCATAGTTCATTCAAATAACTTACATAAATAACAAAACTAGAAATAGCTAATACGCTTTGCTAAAGTTTAGAAATGACAATGTTCTTTTTCAATAACGGGCTTCATTTATCATAATTTTATCAATCAATAATAAAATAAGACATATTAGAAAATATTATACTTGAAAATATTATACTTGAAAATATTTTGTGATATATTTTTAAACCTCTATATTTTTGGGAATATGCTTTTTTAAGCGCATTGCTAGTAAAGCTGCAATAATAAAAAATACTCCTCCAAATAAAATGGCATTGATAGCATTATTACCTAAAAAATATTTTATGATTGGTCCAAATGTTAGCGTTTGAATTCCCATAGGAATCACAATCATCATATTTACAATCCCCATATAAACACCACGTTTTTCTTCAGGAATAACCTTGGACACCATTGCATAAGGAATTCCCATCATGGCTGCCCAGCCAATGCCTAATAAAACCATAGGTAACAATAAGGTATATTCATTTTTAATAAATGGCATACTAAGCATAGCAATTCCTGCGAAAATCAAACTCGTTACATATACAGATTTAGCGCCATACTTTTTTGCAAAAGGCACTAAGGCTAAGGCAACGATCATGGTTACAAAATTATAAGTACCATTCATCAATCCTGTTTGCGCTAATGCCTGCTCAGATAGTAATTGAATATTTTGTGCAAAAGACATATCTATACTGCTAATTGTCTCACCTAGTTTATGTGATTCCATAATGCTTTCAAACTTTTCTGTGTCGTCATTACTAATTCCAAACAAACTTGTTCTAAGCATTGGAGGTAAAAATTGCCAGTACACAAATAAAGCATACCATTGAAAAAAGTAAACCGCAGCAAGCTTCCACATCATTTTTGGCATATTACCTATCGCTCCAGCAATTTCGACAAAAGGCATCATTGCTCTCTTCCAAAAAGAATTTTCTAATTTCTCTTTTCTAAGCTTGGCAAGTTCTTCATCGCCAGGTGGAATTTCGGGAGTTTTAATTACCGACCAAAGCACTGTTGCTATGGAAGCAAAAGCTCCTAAAAAGAATGAATAATAAACCCATTTAGGTATTGATGTAACAGTTTCTGTTGCTTTACTGAATAGGTCAGTACTTTCAGCCGGAGAACTAAACCAATCTTGAAATAAAAATAATGAAAAATTTGCTATAGTAATACCTGCACCGACAAATAAACTTTGCATTTGATAACCATAGGTTAATTGATCATCATTCAATTTATCACCCACAAAAGCTCTATATGGCTCCATGGCTGTATTGTTACCTGCATCTAAGATCCACAATAGACCTACAGCAAACCAAAGACTTGGACTGAATGGAAAAGCCAGTAAACATAAACTAGCAATTATGGCACCAATTAAGAAGAACGGTTTCCGTCTTCCTCCCCATTTCGGCAACCAGGTTTTATCTGATATTGCTCCAATGATTGGTTGTATTAGTAAACCTGTTACGGGTCCAGCCAGATTTAATAGTGGCAATTCATCAGGTGAAGCCCCTAGAAAAGAAAAAATAGGATTTACGGCTGTTTGCTGTAAGCCAAAACTAAATTGGATTCCGAAGAATCCAACATTCATATTCCATATTTGCCAAAAGGATAAATTGAGTTTTTTAATTTTCATACTTTAAATGTTTTATGAATACAGTTATTATTATTTAATTGGCATAAAAACCTCAGCTTTCCATTTTAATTCATCACCTCCTAAGTTGGGATTGTTGTAAAATATTTCAACAGGTAAATTCTCTATTTCTATATTATTTTTTTTTGCATAATCAATCAAGGCGTACCACGCCCTGTCTGACGTAATATAATTGCCATTATAAATAGCTTTTAACGCTTTTTCACCTTCGAACTCTTTATACTTTATTAAATCGTGTTGGGGCAAGGAATCATTTTTTATAATAGGATAACAAAAATTAAAATGAATACTATCTTTTTTCATGTCCCAATGAGTAATTTCAACTAAAGGTTTACCATTTAGTTCAATATTATTTTCAACAATAAATGAACTTAAAAGCGAATAATTTTGCATCATTCCCATTGCTTTTCCAAATTGCGTACTTTTAATGGGAACATAAACACAATATGTAGGTTTTAGTTCGCTTTTTCCTACAATTGTTACTTTGAAATTTTTTATATGTCCATTAAGTGTTTTATTAAAGTCTACTAGTAAGTTCTTTGTTTTTTTTTCAAAATCAGTATTATTAAATAGAATTGTAATTTTATTTTTGAAACTATGATCTATATCTTTTACGTAGACTTTTATTTTTGATGTGGAATCATTAATAACTATTATATTCCATTTATAAAGGTAAGTCGAATCGTTAAATGTAATTTGTTGCTTTAAATGATTAATATCTTCCTGATCAATTATTGTACTGTTATCTAATGATTTACTCCAGGTTTTAATTGACTGATTAATAGTTCCTGGAAATGTTTTTACTTTAAATGCCACCAAATAATCATATGGTTTAATAAATATGTACCACACCAATAAACCTATTAATATGACTCCTATAATTGAAATGATTTTTTTCATTTGTCAGGTCTAAAATATTTTATTTTAACATATTAAGATTGTCTACTACAAACTTACCTAAGTCTCTTCCTTGTTTTACTCCAACTTCTACAGCTGCTCTATAATGTATGCCTCCGTACATTCTACTTATTGCTGCTTCATCTGCAGCCTGATTAAATGAAGTAAAACTTCTAATGGGTAATCCATAGATCAATTCCGTATCATCGTCAAAAGCAAAATTTTTACCAAAGACATCAGTTAAAGCAATAGCAGCAGCTCCTGAAGCTACAGAGTGTCCGCTTACATATTCGGGAAAAGGAGGTGTTTGTAGAACCGGTTTCCAATTTTCATCAATATGTTCATTAATCAATGTCTCAGGTCTTATTAAATTACTTCGGTATTTTTCATCCCAACAACTTATAAAAGCATCGGCAATTGCAATAGAAGTTTTAGTGTAAGCATAAACCGTTTTATTAAAATCAGTATTTTCTTTTTTACACGCTATTTTAGTTATACCGATCCAATGTGCTCCAGGAGTAATTTTTTTTATTGCAAACATCAGATGTCCACGTGTTACAGATACATAAGGGTTGCAATCCCAAAATTGTGCTATAGCAACTTCTTCAGAATTATCTCCCTTTTTTGTTATATCCATGCTAATATCATATACTTCTTTGAGTTCTTTATAAAAAGCACTTTCTTTTTTCATTGAAAATGGAGGAGGAGGTACTGGCTTAAATTGATCTGCTGAATGAATTACAAAAGGACGAATCTTATTCCAATGAGGCTCTAATCCATCCATATAAGAAGGTGGTGTTGGTTGCCATCTGGAAGGGTCATCTGAATCTACCGTAAATTTAGACATAGTTCTTGTTTGCTTGTAATTGTCTTTATCCATCCATAAATAAATATGGTTTGCCACTTCTAAACCATATTTTTTAGAGGCCATAAATTCAGAAATATTTTTAGATTTCCAAACCTGATAGAGGCTATCTCGGTAAATTTCAATTGTTTTTTCTGAAAAAATCAACCGTTTACTAAGATCAATATGTGCAATCAATGCAGCTAACTGATAATTAATCGATTTTGAAGCATCGGCTTTAGGTATTGCAGTAAGATTAGTTACTTGACCTTCAAGAGGTAGGTAAGAATCATTCTGTTGCGCAATAATTTCATAAGCGGCTATATTTGGATAAGTAAAAACTCTACTTGCCACGGGAGGCGAGAAAATATCATGAACCATTACCTCTCCAACTTTATCCACTGATTTATGAAAGTCGTCAGCTGTAATCACAATGGGTTCTTGTTTTTTATTACAGGAAATCAATACTATAAATGTTATTAATATTACTAGTTGCTTTTTCATCGTTCTATAATTTTGCTTATTCATCTTTTAACTTGTAAACTTGGGCTTTATCGTTATTTATAGTAACCAATAAATATGGTTCACCATTTAAGGTTATAATATTGAGATGTCTTACTGATTTTTGAGCAAGATCCAATCCAATTTGATGCCCTAATATTATATTATTTTCGTTTTTTATCAAAGCACCTGAAAACGAGTCAAATCTACCATGAAATGGTTTTACACCAAAATAATTTCCGGCAGCTAAAATTTCATTTTTACCGTCTTTATCAAAATCATATTTCAGGAAAGCGGTAATAGGTGACACTTGTAATTTTAGCTGAAAGGGAATAAAGGTAAAACGTCCGTTTTCATTTTTTAAATATCCTGATTGCAGCGTGTTTACTTCTAATATAGTCGCTTTATCTACTAATTTTTTATCAAAAATTTCATCAATAGTTTTTCCTGCAAAATCCTTATAGGTAGTAAATTTCTTTCTAATACTTACAAGTTGATCAGAAAGCTCATCTAAACCTAGTATAGGGAAATATTTTCCATCTCTTTCTGTAACGACTATAGTTTCTGTACTACCATTTTGGTCAAAATCAGAATAGTACATTTTCATTGGATATTTGTCAGATGCTTTAAATTTAGTATTGACACCCCAATTTCCAAGGAGATAGTCCATATCGCCATCACCATCTATGTCAAAAGGGATAATGCTTTGCCATAAACCTTTCAAATTTTCACTTAAGGGAGATACCTCATTGAGAGTTCCGTTTTTATTTTTGAAGAACTTGGGTTGCATCCATTCTCCAACAACAATTAAATCTTTAACTCCATCATTATTAAAATCATTCCAAACTGCATCAGTTATCATTCCGGCGTTTTGTAGTTCAACATTTTCTACTATGGAGAAATTGCCTTCATCATTAATCAAAATATAGGAATTAGGAATTTTCCCAAAGTCATTAGATACTGCATTACTAGCCACAAAAAGGTCTAAGTCTCCATCATTATCAATATCACTGGCTTTAATTACAGAAGCATTTTCAAAATATTCGGGAAGTTTAATTACTTTATATACAGAGTCTTTTTGAATATAATAACTGTCTAATAAGGGCTTCATTTTATTATAGAAATCGGCACCACCGGAGCCAACAAATAGGTCTTTTTTTCCGTCATCGTTAAAGTCAGAAATTATGGCTGCAACATCTTCTTTTATAGAATCATTAGCAATTGTTACGATTTTATTTTCAACATATAATGTATCTTTTTGTAGGTATATTTTTGATGGTTTGTGTTTAGAGCCTCCAAAAAATATATCATTCTTACCATCATTATTAATATCGCCTATAGTTGTTGCCGGACCCCGATCGGAAACCATGTACGGTATCAGTTTCTGCCTATTGAAATCAACATAATTATCTTCAATATGTGTAAAATTAATGCCTAGACTACCCTCTACCTTTTTGAATACTATGTTAGATTTGGGTTGAAGGGAATTATAGTCAAAAGGATTGGTATCTTCAGGAGAGATAATTATTCTTTGATTAGTTGCCACATTCTTTAAGACCTGAAAAGTTCTATTAGGCCAAACAATCTTAATAGAATCTACTTTTTCCACATTTCCATATCCAAAGTGAATGATTGGTTCTGAAGATGATTGGAAGCCTCTTACCGTGTACAGTTCTTTATATTGTAGTTCCCCATTATGATAAGAAAATACTTTGGTACCTATTCCAAATTTGTTTGGATTAGGGTAGTTAAACTTCAGTTTTAAATAATTTGCTTTATTGTTAGTTTTATTGATGTACAAAGTAGCCGGACTATTAATATTATTGATCACAAGATCAAGATCGCCATCGTTGTCAAGATCGCCAAAAGCTGTTGCTCCGGAAATTAGTGTGTCCTTGACAATCCAATTCCCTGATTTATTTTTAAAAATAATATCATCTGTACCTTTAAAAATATAATTATGTACTTTACCAGACGGCATCATATCAAGTGCTTCCTGGTCTACCAATTTGGTGTTATTTATCTTTCTTCTAATCTGATCATTGGAAACAAATTTGATAAAGTCAAGATCATTAGGGCGTTTTGGAATACCATTAGAAATAAATAAATCTTGTTCTCCGTCTTGGTTATAATCAGCAAAAAGAGCGCTCCAACTCCAATCTGTTGCTGCAACACCGCTCAATAAAGCAGTTTCAATATAGCTACCACCTTGTTGATTTATCTGCAACATATTACGGGTAAATTGATAATGATACCCGTATTTTTGTGTACGTAATTTTAAGATTTGTAAATTTTCATCACCCTCAGAAGATTTTAAAACTTTCTCATCTTCAGGAAGCATGTCTAAGGAAATTATATCGGGCCAACCATCGTGATTGATATCGGCTACATCATTTCCCATAGAAAATCGGGTAGTATGACCAAAATGCCGTTTTAAGCTTTCTGTAAAAGTACCATCGCCATTGTTTAAATAATAATAATCATCTTCATGAAAATCATTTCCAACATAAATATCTGGATAACCATCCTGATTAAAGTCAGCTGTAGCAACACCAAGACCATAACCATTAACGCCTCCAAAAATACCTGCCTGTTCACTTACATCTGTAAATTTTTCACCATCATTACGCATTAATTTATCTCCTGTTTGGTAGTTTCTTTTAAAACGTAGGTTAGACTTGCCAAAAGATTCTTGCGTATGAACAGCATGATTGAGGATGTACATATCTAAATCACCATCAAGATCATAATCTAAAAACAGTGCATTAGAACTATACGATTCAAAATCTAAACCAAACTTTTTAGCACTTTCGGTAAAGGTTAAATCTCCATTATTAATGTAAAGTTCATTGAAGCCACTAAAACCGTTTATACCTATAACAGCACAAACATAAATATCTAAAAGACCATCTCCGTTAACATCTCCCATAATGGCACCAGTGTTCCAAGTACTGTTTCCTGCAATGTTTGCTTTTGCAGTAATATCTTCAAATTGTAAATTACCTTTATTGAGATATAATTTGTTTTTAACCTGATTGCCTGAAAAGAAAATATCAGGAAGTTCATCATTATTGATATCACCAATGGCAACACCACCACCATTATAAAAGTACAGGTAATCTAAAATATTAAGATTATCTGTTTCAGTAATGGTATTGGTAAAAGTTATACCTGTTTTTTGGGGTAATGGATTCTCGAACAACTCATCACCTTTTTGACCACAACTAAAAAGCAATACCAAGATTATAACGGATATACTATATCTAATCATTAAACGTAAATATCTTTGGTTTATCATTATTTATCGCAGTAATTATATAGGTTTTACCATTCCTGTCTTTATACTGCTTTAAATGTTTTATTTCGTTTCTAACAAAGAAACCACTAATGTCATAATTTTGCCATGTGAATCCCAATTTCCCATCACCTAATAATACACTTCCATAATTTGCATCTAAGCGAGAATATTGTGGTTTAAATTCAAAATTGTTACCTCCCATTATAATATCCAAATTGCCATCTTTATTTATGTCATAACAAGTAATTCCACATACACACGATAATTGTGTCATGTAAGGGAGTTTTTTGATCGTGAATTTTCCATCACCTTCATTTATAGCAATAACTGATTCTGAAATAGTTATTTTTTTCATGATCGTATTCTGAATGATTTCGACCGTATATAGTTCGTCTATTGACTTTTTTGCATATTCTGATGCTTTCAGATTTTGTTTCTTTAAGGAAACCATTTGGGATGTTAACTCTTTTTTCATATGTATTGGGAAGTCTCTACCATCAAAGCTTCGAGTAACAATTTGTTCAATGGTACCGTTATTATCAAAATCGTTTATCCACATTTTCATTGGGTTTTCAACAGAAGTTTTATAAGGAACATTACTACCTTGATTTCCGATTACAAAATCTATATCACCATCATTGTCTAAATCAGCACCTTCAATAACATTCCACAAACCATAAAAATTATCTAGATCAGTGGAGAATTTAGATAAGGCTCTACCTGAATTTTTGTAAACCTTTGGAGTACCCCATTCTGAAACAGTAATCAAATCTTTTTTATTATCGCCATCAATATCTGCCCAGACAGCATTCGTAATCATACCTGCATCTTTAAGAGCATACGCTACACGCTCAGTGGAATTTATAAAAGTTCCATCTCCATTATTTTCTAAAAATAAATGTTTGGCATCTATACCATAGGTGCCTACTACACTTCTTGACCCTACAAACACATCAATATCACCATCATTATCATAATCATAAGGGCTTATAACGGAAATGTTATTAAATGTTGATGGTAAATTGTATTCAGTCTTGGTAAAATTACCGTTACCATCGTTAATATATAATCGAGTTCTGTAAGTTTTTTCTTTCCCAATTTGGTTACCTCCGGCACCAACCATAAGATCGATATCGCCATCACCGTCGACATCAAAAAACGCTGCAGCAGTATCTTCAAATGTTGCATCAAATTCCAACGCTTTTTGTAATGTTATTTTAAGCTTACTGTTTCCTTTGTTCAAATAAATTATACCGGACTGATTTTTAGCCCCACCAATAAAAATATCTTCGTTACCATCTCCATTAATATCGGCAACAGCTAATGCAGGGCCTTCTTGCGAAAGCATTTTAGAAATAAGACCTTCGTAATCAAAATCTGAATAGCTATTTTCTTTATGAGCAACTAGTACCTTATTTGGTAATTCCTTAAGAAGCGTTTTTTTATTTTCCCTCTTGATGGATCTATATTTTTCTTTGGCATCTATCTGTTTAAAAATGAGGAGCTGGTTGGGTTTAACATTTGTTAATTTTTGTGTATAATCATCAGGCCAAATAATTCTTAATGAATCAATTGTTTTAGTTGTACCTAGACCTATGGTCATCACATAGTCCATAGATGACTGAAAACCTCTAGATGGAATGAGTTCTTGTAATACAACATTATTATCGTAATACAGTTTTACAGTAGTTCCAATAGCAAAACTATTGTTTTTGCTACCTTCAAATTTAAGTCTAATATAGTTATTATTAGTGACTGTTTCAGCATTGTTTTTATAAACAAAAGCTTTCATGTTTACATTGTTGATCACTACATCCAAATCGCCATCATTATCTAAATCTCCATAAGCAGCGCCATTTGATAAACTTGGAATTTTCAATCCCCAATTTTTGGTCTCATTAGTAAAAGTTATATCACGATTATTTTTATAAGCGTAATTAGATTGGAGTGCTACAGGCATTTTATTAATGATGGAATCAATAGATTCCTTTTGACCTGTGAGAGCCATTTTTTGTATAATCTCATTGGCAAAAAAATCTACAAAGTCTAGATCTGTAAGATCATGGTTTATTCCATTGGTTATATAGATATCTCTAAACCCATCGTTATCCATATCAAAAAGAAGGCCTGCCCAACTCCAATCAGTTTTAGCAACTCCGCTAAAATATGCTATTTCTGAGAAGGTATTATTACCATTATTTAACTGAAGGGTATTTTGTATGTATTGTTGAAAAAAATCTTTGTTTTGTTTTAACTTAAAGATATTATACCCTTCAAATTCCATAACAGATTTAACACGTTGATCTCCTTCTGGTAGCATATCGGTTATAAAAATATCTATATTACCATCATTATTAATATCGGCCATATCTATTCCCATAGCGGAAAGAGACAAATGAGATGTCCAATTTTTAATATCTTCCGTAAATGTACCGTCCCTGTTGTTTAGGTACAAATAATCTCGCTCATAAAAGTCGTTAGAAACATATATATCAGGGTATAAATCACCATTGAGATCGCTGATCATTACTCCCAAGCCAAAGCCTATAAGGCTACCATAAATACCTGCTTCTTCACTAACATCAGTAAATTTACCTCTATCATTCCGAAGGAGCATATCTCCAACACCTTTAAAAATTTTAGGAACGCCTTTCCAATCTTGTGCTCTAACTTCCCTTTGCTCTGCATACCCTAAACTACTAACAGGAATATTACTATTATTCAAAATATATGCGTCTAAGTCTCCATCTTTATCATAATCAAAAAAGGTAGCATGTGTACTAAAACCTGTTTTAGCAAGATTATATTCTGAAGCTTTTTCAGTAAAAGTGAGATCACCATTATTAATATAAAGATCATTGTCATGATTGTTTCCCTCCATATTACCGGCATTACTTACATAAATATCTAAAAGACCGTCCTGGTTAATATCTACCATATTTACCCCTGTTGACCAGGGTTTATTACCTGTTACACCCGCAGTTTCAGATATATCTTCAAACTTGAAATCACCTTTATTAAGGTATAACTTATTAGCCCCCATATTGGCTGTCATGTAGATATCAGGAAGTCCATCATTATTAATATCGCCAATGGCAACACCACCACCATTATAAAAATTTCTATATTTAAAAATGTTAAAGTTTTTCTGATTTACGACTTCGTTTGTAAAATCAATACCAGTTTCTTTAGGAGAGAGTAAAGAAAATAATGCCTCAACATTGTCCTCTTTTGTTTTTATTTCTTGTTCTTTTTTTGATTCACAAGAAAAGAATAACATAATACTAATCAGAAAAATTGTTGCATTTCTAAATAGCTGAAAATTCATTTTGTTTTTAGTTGTCATTATTTCTTAAAAAAATAGGAATGTTATTATTGATAGAAACAATTAAGTACTCTATTCCGTTTATTTTTAGTTTTTTAATGTCTCTAGCTTGACCTGAAATATCAAAAGATTGATTGGCTTTTACAGTAAAAAACCCTTTTCGATCATTGAGTAATAGAACTCCATGAAAAGCATCTAATCTACCTAATTGTGTACTTATTTGATAATCATTACCTGCAATTAATATATCCTCATAACCATCATTATCAAAATCATTCAAATATAATGTTTTAATCGAAGACACTTGTGTTAAAAAAGGCAATCTTCTCCTATTGAATTTTCCATTTCCGGTATTCTCAAAATAACAACTTGCCAGTTCATAAACTTGCTTTTTGTAAGCATTTTTTATTTTTTCTTTTGGGAATAATCTTGAGAAATCTGTTTTTGCAAATTCTGCATAAGAAAGAAACTTTTTATTTAACATAGGTAATTGTTTGGTCAGTTCATCTTTTGAAGAAAATACCGTCTCTTTACCTTGAGAATAATAAGTAACTATTGGCTCTACTGTACCATTGTCATCAAAATCATTTCTATACAGTTGTATAGGTTCTTGTTTTGACGCTTGTAATCGTGTATTTAACCCCCAATTGCCAGCAATGAAGTCAATGTCACCATCATTATCAAAATCCTCGACCTTTATAGTATTCCACCAACCATTAGTGAACCTTAAATTGTTTTGTAATTGCAATTTGAATTGTTTCCCGTCATTAATGAATATTGATATTGGCATCCAATGACCTACTGTAATTATATCTGGAAACTGATCACCATTTATATCAACAATTTCAATGTCTTCAACTAAACCTATATTTGAAAATTCAACTGCATTGGTTGCACTAATATCTTTAAAATTACCATGCCCATCATTTTCAAAAATATAGTTCTTAGCTGATTTTCCAAATTGTTGGGGTAATGAATTTGCACCTATTATAATATCCTGATCCCCATCAATATCAAAATCAAATGCTTTAACAACAGATGCATTTATCTCCATCTCATTAAAAGCATTACTTAATTTAAAAGTACCTTTCTCATTAATGTACAATCTCGGCATTAGTGCTAATCCTGATTTAAATTCATTTCCACCAGAGATAACAAGTAGATCCTGATCTCCGTCATTATCGGCATCAAAGAAAAGGTTATCTGTATCTTCATTAATACTATTTTTCTCAAAAGATTCTTGTAGAGAAATTGAAAATGATCCATTTTTATCTTGAACATATAGTGCTCCCGATTGTTTTTTAGCACCTCCTATATAAATATCATCTAAACCATCAGCATTTATATCACCTATAGTCATTTTTGACCCTTCATATCCTTTTGTGTAGGGTATCAATGGCTCTCTATTAAATTCATAAGAAGGAAGTTCTTGATGTTTAAATTTTATAGGTGAATCAACATTTTCTAAAAACCCTTTGCTTTGCTGTCTTTTAGAATAATAATTACCTGTTGCCTTAATATATTTTAAAATAATTGATGAGTTAGCTTGAATATTTTTCAACGTTTGATACTTTCCACCGGGCCAAATTACAGTGAGTGAGTCAGCTAGTAAATGTTTACCGATGCCGACAGTTATATCAGGTGAAATTGCTGATAAATAACCTCTTGATAAAAAATTTTCGTTTGTAATAGTCAAAGAATCTAAATAAACAAAAACCTTAGCTCCAATTCCAAATCTATTTTTTAGAGAACCGTCAAATTGAATTTTTAAAAAGTTGTTTTGAATAGTTTTTTCAGATTTGTTTTCTATAATGAATGCTTTATCATTTACATTATTTACAACAATATCTAAATCGCCATCATTATCTAAATCTACATAAATCGCCCCATTGCTGAATGAAGTTAAATTTTCAAACCAATGATCAGTAACATTTGAAAATGTAAGGTCGGTGTTATTCTTATAAAAATAATTTGATACTTTTTTCTCGGGTAATTCTTTGGTAAACTCTAAATCTTCTTGACTCATCCCTTTATTGATTCGTTTTTGAATATTTTCATTGGCAATAAAATTCATAAAATCCATATCATTGGTTGCCCCTTTAATACCATTAGAAATAAAAATATCTTTAAAGCCATCATTATCAAGATCAACAATAAGTGGTGCCCAAGACCAATCGGTTGCTGCAATACCCGAGGCAAATGCTATTTCATTGAATGAATTACCTCTATTTAGATGTAGTGTGTTTTGCATGTATTGAGGCTGATAACCCTTTTTTAGATATTGATTGTAAATCTGATTATTAAATTCTGAGCCAGAAGTTTTATAGGTTTCAATATTTTCTGGAAGCATATCTAATGAAATAATGTCTGTAAAACCATCATTATTTATATCAGCAATATCATTTCCCATAGAGTAATGCGTTGTATGGCCAAGTTTTGTTTCATTGTTTGAAATAATTTCTTCGAAGGTTCCGTTTTTTTGATTTATATATAAATAATCATTTTCGAAAAAATCATTCCCTATATAAATATCGGGATAACCATTGTTGTTTAAGTCACTAACTGAGATCCCCAAACCATAGCCTATTTTTCCTTGAAAAATTCCAGCTTCTTTAGAAACTTCTATAAATTTACCATCTTCATTCTTAAAAAGCTTATCACCTGACAAGCTATCAATTTCATACCTTAATTTTCCATGCCCATAAGTTCTGTTCGGGAAAACTGAATGGTTTAACAAAAACATATCCAAGTCACCATCAAGGTCGTAATCAAAAAAAGAAGCTTGAGTACTAAAACCAACTATATCTAAATTATATATTTCTGATTTTTCAATGAACTTTGGAAAACTATCTTCTGTAACCCCTTGATTGATATAAAGTAAATTTTGACCCTTGATACTTTGATAATCACCAACTTTACAAATATAAATATCTAGTAAGCCATCATTGTTGATATCAACCAAGGTTATTCCGGTCGTCCATCCAGAACTATTGTCAATTCCCGATTCTCTAGTAATATCTTTAAACTGAAAACCTCCTTTGTTTAAATAAAGTTTATCCTGAATTTGATTTCCAGTAAAATAAAGATCAATTAACCCATCATTATTAAAATCGCCTGATGCAATACCGGCTCCATTATAATAATAGAGATATGTTAAAATATTTAACGATGGTGTAGGTGATAGTTTATTATTGAATTGAATCCCTGTATTCTTTTTTAATTTAAATAGTTTATTACTATCATTACAGGAATTTAAAACAATAATAATAGATAAAATTTTAAGTAGTCTTATAATCTTTATCATACCAATTATTAATGGTCAATTTAATATATTATTTTAATTAATATGAGTAATTTAACTATTTTGGACTATCATATAATCATTCATTAAAAAAAGCTAACTTTAAGAGCTAACTTTTTCTAATCTACTAACTAATAAAATATGAATACTGCTAAAATATACTATTATCTAATATATTACGATTAATAATAGTTTAAAAAGATTAATGAAAAGTAAAAAAGATTAATGAAAAGTAAAAAAACTGTTTTGTAATTGTATTTTGTAGATATTAGTGTCTTATGAATGGGAAGAAAATTTATATAATAATATTTATAATTTCGATAATCGGATTAGCAATTGTACAATATCAATATTTGCGTATTGGTTTAAATCTTGCCAAAGTTCAGTTTAATCAAAAAATGGGCTTAACAGTAAATGAGATCAAAGAAGGACTTCAGCAACCTAATGAATTGACTTTCTTGGTTGGAAAAGCTATCACTAAAGATGATTCATATTTCAAGCTTAGTATTGATAGCGTACAAGATGCTTCAAGTTATTTTATGAATGACTTTTTAAAAGAAAAACTTTTACAGCAAGGTATAAAAACAGAATTTACCTATACTTTATACGCTAAAGATTCAACAGACTATTTAAAATCTCCCAAATTTTATGATAATGAAAATGATCTTTTAAGATATCCTATCACACTTGATGGATATTTGCCCTTATTGGTTAAAAAAAGACTAATCTTAGAACTTCAATTTAAAAACTTAAACCGCTACTTCTTATCTCAGTTAAATGGATTGACCATACCCAGTTTACTGTTCATTGTGGCAATAATATTTGTAATAATTTGGGTTCTTAAATCATTTTATTGGCAAAGAAATTTAATAACCACTACTAATGAGTTTATTAATAACCTTACACACGAATTAAAAACACCTGTTTTTTCTATAGGTATTGCGTCTAAAATTTTACAAGAAAAAATAGCCAATGAAAATAAAGAATTAGTAAATATGATTAGAAGTCAAGTTGATAAACTTAAAAATCAAATTGAGAAAGTATTAGAATTGGCAAGTTTAGAAGGTAAAAAGAATTTTATTGAAAAAAAAGTAATAGATTTCAAGCCGGTAGTTTTAAATATAATAAAAGAATTTGAACAAATAGCAGCTTTAGAAAGTATTAAATTTGTTAGAGATGTTAGGGGTGATACATATATTCTTAATTGTGATTCTTATCATTTAGAAAATGCAATAAACAGCCTTTTAGAAAATGCTAAAAAGTACTCTAAAGAAAACATAAAAAAAATCAAGCTTTTGGTATTTAAAGACGGTAATAAATTATTTATTAGTGTGGAGGATAACGGTGTAGGGATTTCTGATAATTATAAAAAGAAAATTTTTGATAAATTTTTCAGGGTGTCTTCCGGAGATATTCACAATGTAAAAGGTTATGGTTTAGGACTAAGTTATGTAAAAAGAATTATAAAGCTTCATAAAGGAAAGATAACTGTAAAAAGTTCTTTAGACCTAGGATCAGAGTTTATAATTAGCTTACCATTATTTAACAATGAAAAATAGCGAAAAAATATTGTTAGTTGAAGACGATGAATCTTTGGGATATTTGCTTTCAGAATATCTTAAAATTAAAAATTTTGATATTATATGGAGTAAAAATGGTACTTCTGCTTTAGAAATTTTGCATCGAGATTATTTTGATTTGATTATAATAGATGTGATGATGCCTGAAATGGATGGTTTTACATTAGCAAATATTATTAAACAACAATTTACGGAAACTCCTTTTATTTTTCTTACGGCACGTTCCTTAAAAATCGATGTTTTAAAAGGGTTCTCTTTGGGCGCAGTTGACTATTTAAAAAAACCAATAGACGAAGAAGAGTTAGTAGTAAGATTAAATACGCTATTAAATACTTTATCGGTTAAAAAATTATCATCAAATAATGATCAGAATGAATTTCTAATAGGTGATTACGTATATAATAAGGATAATTCGCAGTTGGTTTATAAAGCTGATGTTGTACAGCAACTAACATTTCGTGAAAATAAATTATTAAATCTCTTAGTATTAAAACAAAATGAATTATGCTCTCATAAAGAGATATTAAATAATATTTGGGGTAAAAATGATTTTTTTAGTAAAAAAAGTTTAAATGTTTTTGTCTCACGTTTAAGAAAATACTTAAGTAGTGATTCTTCCATTAAAATTGAAAACATACACAATCAAGGATTTATTTTAAAAATTGAGTAGTACTAAATTAACTATGGTCAAAATAGAAAATGTTTTTTACAATAAAATCTATTTAGGCATGCAAAAATTAGTCTTATAATCATTATTCGATAATTATACTCTTTGTAAATGTCTGAATAACAGCAAAATACCCTAGAGCAAAATTATTTGTTTGATCCACATTATCAAAAAAGTCAATATTGTCAATTTCAGTCACATTAATGATGTTACCCCTCACTGTAGCCACCGGAGTCTCAAAAAGATCGAGATCATTTTCACTTTGTTCAATAAGTAGGTTCATATAGTTAAAAAATGACCTTTCAACACCTAGAATACTTATATCAACCTCTTGACCAGGCTCAATAACTTTATCATAAAAATAGGAAAACTGGAATTGCTGGCCCTGATAAAATTCATCTCCAGATACAAAAAAATTATCAAAATCAAAATCAAAGAGATAAAAGTCGTTGCGGTTAGGGTTATCAGTAAAGGTAACGATGACCTCACTTTGACCACCATTTACTGCTGTTCCGTCACCCTGTATCAGCGTGTCGATTGGAACAGTTGGAACATAATGAGTACGAGCTAAATAAAGCTGTTCTTCATGTTCAACCTGAAATATTAACTCACCCTGGGTTATTAAAAATGAAGTAGATACCACCTTTTCATAAATTCCCGGTGCTACTTCTAAAAGTACAATGAAACCGGGGTTTGCAAAGGTAGGTGAGATACCCAAATTGGTAATAGTAATTTGTTTTAAACCCGTGACTACAACTTCACCGAAAAAAGAGTCCGTTAAACTTACCTTAACGCTTATTGTTTGTATCTGTTGGCTTGTATCTACTCTTATGAGTGCATCTATAACAAGGCGAGGTTTTTCTGATGGTATATCTACTTCAATCACATCCTCACAATTTGTAAAGGTCAACACTATTAAAATTATATATACAATTTTTTTCATAGTATTAGAATTTAAAATTATAGGTCACTGCAGGCACTATACTAAAAATAGAAGTACGGATGGCTTCATTAACTCCTGTGTCTTGATTACGCCTGAAGTTAATAGAAGCAGCATTCTTTCTGCTATATAAGTTATAAATACTAAATACCCACTCTGATTGCCATTTTCTCGAAGCTCTTTTTTTAGGAATGAATTTAGTTGAAATATCAAGGCGATGATAATCCGGTAAACGTTCAACATTACGGAGGCCATAATAAGGAATGGACAATCCCTGAAATTCAAACTGACCTATGGGATAATTGGTGGGTTGACCCGTCTGATAAATAAAATCCATATTAAAGCTCCATTTTTTGTTTAGTTTATAGCTACCGTATAATGCTATATCATGTCTTTTATCATAAGGAGTGTTATACCATTTTCCTAGGTTTATTCCTGTTTCCCGATTACTCCTTCCGTTATCAACTTTAGGAGTCCTACCCGGAGTACGTTGCTCTGATTTAGAGAGTGTATAGACCAGCCATCCTTTAAACTTTCCTTTATTCATGCGAAACAATATTTCCAGGCCATAAGCCCTAGCCTCTCCATTAAGAATGACACGCTCAATAGCATTATTGGCAATTAGATTAGCACCATCTATATAATCTATACGATTCTCAATATCTTTATAGAAAACTTCGGTTTCAAAAGAATATGTGTCATTCTTGAAATTTTTAAAGAAGCCAAGAGCGTACTGATTTAGTAATTGTGGTTTAACAAATGGTCCGCTGGGTGTCCAGACATCCAATGGGGTGGGGGAACTGGTATTAGAAAGTAAGTGCAAATATTGCGCCATTCGATTATAACTTGCTTTTATTGATGTATTGGAATTAAATCTATACGCAATAGACATACGAGGTTCGAGGTTTGCATATATAGACAAAACTCCTGTTTTACCAGGATCAGTAACACCAACAGCCGGCTCAATAGGTTCCGCTTCTTGATAAATAAGAAGAAAGGGGTCAAAAATCACAGGATCATCGTTTTTATAGACATTTATTGCATCCTGTTTCAGGCGTGTAAAATGACTCAGGCGAAGACCATATTGTATGCTTAATTTATCTGAAATGTAGTGTTCAATATCTATATAAGCGGCAAATTCATTTGCAAATTTTTTAGTTAATTGCTCTTCTAATATATCCGATTCCTGATTAATAGGTTTCACTGCTCCCGGATTAAACTGATAATATATATTGCTGAAACCATAATTAATTTGTCGCTTATCACTCTGATAATTTTTAACATTATACTTAATATTTAGTTGGCGGATGTCAGAGTTCCACTTAAACCCAAGCTGATCTAGTTCTAATCCAAAGGAATATTTAGAATAAATTAGTGAAAGATTTGAAAATAATTTGTCAGAGATTAAATGATTCCATCGAAAATTTATCACAGAATTTCCAAAGGTATTCGTATAATTTTCATCTAAACTGAAATTATCTCGCCCTACGTAACCGGACAGAAAAATTTTATTTCTTTCATTTATTTCGTAGTTAACCTTAGCATTTATATCATAAAAATTGGCAGAGTTGACTATATCAAAAAGTGGTAGCAAAAAATGACCATAAGACACTCTTCCTCCAATAAGGAAAGCTGCACGGTTTTTTTCAATAGGACCTTCCATAAGAAATCTGCCTGCAATAGTGCCAAGACCTCCATTTATTTTTAAATGCTTACTATTTCCTTCTTTTTGAAATACTTCAAGTACTGAAGAAACACGTCCTCCATATCTTGCAGGGATACCCCCTTTATACAATTTGATATCTTTAATTGCATCTGGGTTAAATACCGAGAAAAAGCCAAACAGATGGGATGAATTGAAAATTGTGGCCTCATCTAATAGAATAAGGTTTTGGTCTACAGCGCCTCCTCTAACATTGAAACCCGTAGACCCCTCACCAGCATTAGTTACCCCGGGAAGCAATAGAATAGAATTGATAACGTCTGCTTCTCCAAAAACTAAAGGTAAATCTTTAATGGTTTTCACGGTAAGTGTATTCACACTCATCTGTGGTTTTCGAATATTTATTTTTTCTACATCCTCAGTAACTACAACTTCTTCAAGTTCTTCAACAAATTCTTCCAGCTTAAAATCTATTTTTAGATTTTTGTTCAAATTTATTTTTTGAATAATATTCTTAAACCCCATTGAGCTAATCTGAAGAATGTATTTACCATCAGGTATAGTAATAGAATAGAAGCCATATTCATTAGTAGACACACCTATATCTAATTCAGGCAAAAAAATGGTTACTCCTGTTATACTTTCATTACTTGACGCTTCTTTAACAATGCCACTGATGGTATGTTTTTGCTGTGCTAGTATACTTGAAAAGCATAAGAACGTAAAAACGAATTTAATACGTATTAGTTTAATCATAAACAAATTTATAATTAAAAAAGAAATCTTAAATATATTCTCGTCCCGAGTTTTAGTAGTCTTAAATACTAAAGAAATTTAGTGATAAAAAACGCCCTAAATTTAGGGCGTTTTTTACTAATTCAAATGTATAAAAAAATTAATATCCTGGATTTTGAACTAAATTAGGATTAGACAATAATGCATTGGAAGGAATTGGAAATAAATTTTTAGTATCATCACCTACAGATCCAGGGTCTTTAAACTGCCAATCTTTAGTGAACTGACCAAATCGGATTAAGTCATTTCTTCTTACAAATTCATCATACAATTCTCTACCTCTTTCAGCCAATAAATCACTTTCTGAAACGCTGCCTAATGCAGATGCTCCTCTTAACGTTCTTAATTCATTTACTAATGTAGTCGCATCACCCCCACTTCTCAGCATGGCCTCAGCTTTCATTAAATGCGCGTCAGCATATCTAAATATAACTTCATGGCTAGTAAATGAACCATTTACTGGGTGGTATTTAATTACACGAATACCTGTACGTTCATTATTGCCAACTAAACCTGGCAGGTCTTTGGTAAATACTAATGGATTACCAGGGCGATCGTTTAATGGGCTACCATCAACATCATATTGTTGACCAATTAAAAAACCATAACCAATACCAAGGTTAGTGGCATCGGAATTTGTAGCATCAGGCACCCAGCCCCTACGCTCTTCCTGACCATCACCAACATTGTTAGAGTTTGGATCTCCTTCAAAAAGGTCATAAAATTCAGCTAAGGTAGTAAAACCATTCCATCCGCCACCAGTATTACCAGGAGCGTTTTGGTTATAGTGTAAGGTATTCCAAATTCTATTTCCTACTCCTGTTGGAACAAACCAGATAGTTTCATTATCAACATCTTCTTTAAAAAGATCAAAATAGCCGGCTTGTAATGCAAAGCCATCCGCTGCAATAGCATCTACAGCGCTAATAACGCCAGCCATATCACCTGAATCAGCCGATCCGGTACCTTTATAGATATGAGCATTCAACAATAATCGGGCTTTTAAAAAATTGGCTGATGCTTTAGATGCTCTATTAGTTTCAGCACTTGGACCTGTTGAAGGTAGATTGGCTATAGCATCATTTAAATCTTGTAAAACAAAATCAAACGCTTCTGTTCTTGATAACACCTTTGGATTAATATCAGGCCCTTCATCAGGCTCTCTAAATGGTACTTGACCATAAAAATCCATAATGGTATACATACTAATAGCTCTAATAAACTTAGCATCTGCCAACTGTGTTGGTGATGCATTACTTCTAGAATCAATTACTTCTGATGCTAAAAAAACATTTTGGTTAAATTGATTCCAAACAGTTAATACATGACCATGAGCTGGTGTCCATGTATGCGCATGCAAGGTTCTCCAAACGCCATTATCACCCCAATCAGTTCCTCTGGTAGGTACTAATAGTTCATCAGTTGTAACTTCATTTAATGCAAAATAGTTAGATTGATCTCCAAACTGACCATTAAATGCGTTATATAAGTTTGTTATTGCACCATCAACATCTTCTACTCCGGAAAATCCGCTAGTACCACCACTACTAATAATAGAGTCTGTAGCATCGATCTCCAAGTCTGTACATGAGATCATAAACAGGACTGACATTAATGTCAATGCCCCTATTTTAACTTGTTTTTTAATCATAATTTTCATGACTTTTTAATTTTTAAAATGTAACATTTAATCCTAATGTAATTGTTCTTGGTCTTGGGAATGAAGTAAGATCAATACCAGCGGTCGGTAAGTTATTTAACAAATCATCTCCAACGGGAGCAGTACTTACTTCAGGATCTAAACCACTATAATCGGTAATTACAAATAAATTTTGACCATTTATATAAAACCTTAATGATTTTAATACACTATCTTCACCCAGAGGTAAGGTATAGCCCAACGTAGCGTTTTGTAAACGAACAAAATCGCCGCTTTCTAAAAATCTTGTTGATACAGCAGCCTCAGCATTACCAGCCTCACCACTTGTGAGTACATCAGGAGTTACGTTACGTGCATTGGCAATAGCCCCTGCCGTAAAGAACGCATTACGAGTATTGTTATAAATATAATGACCAAATTGTCCGGCAAAATATGCTGAAAAATCCCAGTTTTTATATTTTACATTAGTTGACAAACCAGCATTAGTAGTAGGTAGTGCGCTTTTTCCTACAAAAGTTTGATTATCACCAATAGGTTGCCCATTGGAATCAAAACCCTCAAACTCTCTCAAAAAGTAAGAAAATAAGGGTTGACCTTCAGCAAGGATCTGAGAAAATGCTTGTGATAATCCTTGACCACGAATAGTACCTGCAGGGATCAAACCACCAAAATCTTGTAACTCATTATCATTATAGGCAATATTAAAACTTGCAGACCAGGTAAGATCATCAGTTTGTACCAAATCATAATTAATAGCAAATTCAATACCTTGATTTAATACAATTGCATCTAAATTTTGAAAGAAAAATGGTTGTGGTGATGGTTGAGCTGCTTCGACTTTCAACAATAACCCTTCAGTTTCTTTTCTATACACATCAACACTTCCGCTTAATCTATCATTAGCAAAGCCAAAATCTAAGCCTAAACTATATTGTGTGGTTTCTTCCCATTTTAAATCGGGATTTGCAAACGAAATAGGAGCTAGACCCGGGACATCAATATTTCCATCTGCATTTATATTATTACCTTGATAACGTTCTCTACGTATAAAATCTCCATGGCCTAAACCATCCTGATTACCAGTAATACCCCAACCTAATCTAAGCTTTAAGGTTGATAATTGATCTCCAATAAAATCTTCTTCGTTTATTTTCCATGCAAAAGCAGCTGAAGGAAAATAACCATATTGATTATCAGGACCAAATTTAGAAGAACCATCCGCACGAACTGTAGCTGTAAACAAATATTTATCGGCTATTGTATAGTTAACTCTTGCAAAGTAAGATTGTAATTCATCAGTGAAATCAAATGTATCACCAGCAATAGAAGATACCGTTGTTCCACCCGGAGCAGTGATCATATCAGTTGTAGGCTGAGGAAACAAACGATTAACAAAAAAACCGTCCTGATCTAAACCATATTGTTGATAAGAACCACTAATGGCACCTTCAAGAGCATTTGCCGAATTTTCTAAAGCACTTACCATTTGATCTAAATTGGTAGTACTAAATCCAAACCCTTTCACATTTCTTCCACTCCTTTGGAAATCCTGAAAAGAGAATCCAGCAAGGACAGTTAATTTAGAATTCTCAAATTCTTTATCATAAGTTAATGTAGCTTCTAACAATCTATTTTCAGCATCTATATCATTTACAAAGGCATTACCATTACCGAAAACACCATCACCTAAATTTCTAGCCAAACCAGATGCAGCAGATAATCTTGTTGATTTTGATTTATCATATCCTACAGCAATTTTACCAGTCAATTCTTCAGTAATTTTATAATCTGCAGAAAAGTTTAATAACGTTCTATTAGTTTCAGCCGTACTTTGTGTGTATGCTAACATATTTGCAGGATTAATTTGACCGCCTGTATCAAAATCAGGGTCAGAGGACCAGGTAGGATTTGCTGAATATGCAGCACCCAACAAATCTCCTTGAAAACCGGCACTGGCACTAAGAGGAGGTGATTCATCATCTACACCAGATATAGTTGCCTGTAAATTCAATTTTAATTTATCATCAAAGAAATTATGTATTGCATTTACTCTTCCTGAAATTCTTTCTAACGATGATTTTTCTACAACTCCTTCTTGGTCTTGATAGCCAAAAGTTAGTCTAATTGATCCATCTTCATAACTGGTAGAATATGACAAGTTTTGATTATTAGAAACAGCATTTCTTGTTACAAGATCTTGCCAATCTGTATTAGAACCTAAATCCTGGTCAGCAGCATTACCACCAAATTGTGTAACAGCAGCTAAAAATTGATCTCTTTTTAATAAATTATATTCTTCAGCCGGTGACGAAAAACTAAACGATGATGCAAATTCAAATTGGCTTTTACTTCCTCTCCCATCTTTAGTAGTAATGATAACCACACCATTTGCTCCTCTCGATCCATAAATAGCAGTAGCTGAAGCATCTTTTAAGATACTAATACTTTCAATATCATTAGGGTTTAGAAAATTAAGTGGGTTTTTAGAAGCACTATTACCAAAACCTAGATTTTGCCCATTTGCTGAGGTATCATCTCCAGAAAGTGGTACACCATCGACAACAAACAATGGATTGTTATTAGATCTTACAGAGGAAGTACCACGAATACGAATGTTTATTCCCGCTCCTGGTTCACCACTGGTTTGAGTTATTTGAACTCCGGCAGTTTTACCTTGGATCAATTGTTCAGGCGAAGCTATCACGCCACCATTAAAATCTTCAGCCTTAATCGAAACAACAGCCCCAGTAGCATCCTTAACTGTTGTAGTACCATAACCGATTACTACAACTTCATCAAGTGCTTGTGCATCCACAACTAATTGTACATTAATAACAGTTTGACCATTTACAGCTACATCTTGTGTTGTAAAACCTATAAAGCTAAACACTAAAACGGCATCGGGACTAGTAAGATCAATAGAATAGTTTCCGTCAAAATCTGTAGTGACACCATTTTGTGTACCTTTTTCAATAACATTAACTCCAGGTAAGGGACCATCGTCTCCTGTTACCGTTCCAGTTACTGTTTGCGCCAGTACTATACTGCTCGAAAGCATAATACCAAAAATTAGTAATTGTTTAAGTAAATTGATTTTCATAATTATTTAAGTTAGTTTAATTTTTTTCGATTTTAAGAAATTTCCCTAATTAAAATTATTGAATTAACTATATCTAAATCAACATTTTAGTGGTATTATCTGTTTCAATTTTAATTTCGAGTACTTAGGGTTAATAATCGAAATTTTACATATTAGATTTTCAGCTTCTCGAAAACATTATTCAATTGAAAATCAAAGATAATAATGACGAGACCTTTTGAATAAATGATACTATTATACAGTATAAATCAATAATATTACAAATATTATGTTAAATTGCTTTATAAACTAATACAATTCAGTCAATATTATATACAATTAGGAATTCATATTGTAATTTTATTTTTTAAATTCTATATAAAATAAAACCCTTCAATGATTCTCAAATATATAATAAATTTATACTCGTTTTATATTTTTGTGAATACAAAATCGGTTTCGAAGTGGATTTATTATCACGAAAACGGTTTCGTATTCATAACCTATCCATTCTTAATAGTTGTTTTTATGGGAAACCTTGACGTAAAACATCGAGGAATTCTTTTTGATTTAATACCAGTAAATTACTCTCAAGATAAAAAAAAATTGCTTCTGTAACCGTTTTTGGAAAAAATTAACTTCTTTTTTACAACTTGTATTAAAAAATATACTAATTTGGTTGTAATGCCACAAATAAGATTAAAAGACATAGCAAATAAACTTGGCCTATCTAAAGCTACTGTTTCTAAAGCCCTCAATGACTCTTTGGAAATAAGTGACGCAACCAAACAAAAAGTACTACATATAGCAAGGTTACTCAACTATACTCCTAATCAGGTGGCGGTTAACCTAAGAAAAAAGCAAACTAAAACTATTGGAGTAATTATACCTACCACGGTTCATCATTTTTTTTCTAAAATAATTGACGGTATTATTAAAAGAGCTGAAAAAGATGGATACTTAGTAATTATCCTTCAGTCAAATGAAAGTTTTTCTCTTGAAAAACAACAAGTGAACCTATTGATTGATAAAAGAGTAGATGGTATTTTAATATCCCTATCTAATAAAACCAATGAATTTGTGCATTTAAAAAAAATCCTTAATAGAAATATACCTTTAGTTTTATTTGACAAAATTGAACCCTCTATTAAATGTTCAAAGGTTAAGATTAATGATTATGAAGCTGCATATAATTCTGTTGTCTACCTCATAAATAAGGGTTATAAAAAAATTTCACATTTTAGAGGTGATTTTAATCCTAAAAATTCTGCTGACAGATTTAAAGGGTATAAACAGGCACTTTTAGATAACAATATTGAATTTGACCCTTCATTAGTATTTATGTGTAATAATAATTCAGATTTTGAAGATGGTTATTCAAATGCAAAAAAAATGATATCTAATCATATTGAAGTCGATGCTGTTTTTGCCATTACAGATCTAGTAGCCATTGGTGTTATTAAGTATCTTAAAGAACAACAAATTAGAATTCCAGAAGATATTGCTGTTTTTGGTTTTAGTAACTGGTTTATGTCTTCTGTTATGAGCCCTACACTATCTACTGTAGATCAACCAGCATTTAAAATGGGAGAAACATCAATGGAAATTTTACTCGCAGAAATTAGAAATCTAAAACAGAATAAAACTATCACTCATAAGGAGGTTATTCTTCCAACAAAACTAGTAATTAGAAATTCATGTTAAATTAACCTCTTTGTAAGCTACATATTTAACGTTATGAATTAATAATAAATACGCTTTACCCGTTACTTAATTACTAGATAGTATCAACATCTTTAGTCTTGTCAACTAAAATCATTTCATACCAAAGTAATTTTGTAACTATAAATCAATTAGAGTTTTTTATCAAGTTCTCTTACAAAATTAATTATTTCTGATTGCATAATTTTTGGATTGGCACCTTCTTTACTTGCAACTAAAGCACCTACTGCACAAGCAAAATTTAAAGCTTCATCGGATGCTTTATTATTTAAAAGTTGACCTATTAAAGTTGCCAGAAAAGAATCACCAGCACCAACGGTATCTGAAACTTTTACGGAGTAACCATTATTGTTGTAAAGTTTGTTATTGTATAGCAAGGTAGCGCCATCTTTTCCTTTTGTAACACATATTTGTTCGGTTTGAGTATATTGTGAAAGAAATTTTATTTTTTCAATAATAGATTCTGATTTAAAACCCAAAGCAATGCATATTTCATCTAATTCTTCATCATTACATTTAATAAAATCTGATTTACGCATTAGAGTTAACAACAAATTCATTGAATAAAAAGGGGGGCGAAGATTGACATCAAATACTTTAAAGGGTGCATATTTAAGTAACCTTAGTAAAGTGTTTTTTGTGATTTCATCTCTGCAAGCTAAGCTTCCAAAAATAAATGCATCTGAAGATTTTACAATTTCTACAAACTGATCTGTAACTTCAATTTTGTCCCAAGCAACAGGTTGTTCTATTTCATACGAAGCAGAACCATTGTTGTCTAAAGTAACATTTACACAACCTGTTTTATAAAGTTGGTCAATTTGAATAGATGAAGTATCTAGTCCCTCTTCTTTGATATATTGTAATAGTTCATTCCCATTTTTATCATTACCTATCCTACTAATTATATATGTATTGATATTAAAAGATTGCAATCGTAAGGCAACATTTAAAGGTGCTCCACCTATCTTTTTATGTGTTGGGAACACATCCCAAAGCACTTCACCAAAACATGTTACTATTGGCATTTGTTTAGTTTTTAATTAATTTTTTTGTTTGCTCTTTCCAAATGGATTTAACAGAGTTTAATTTAAAGTTTTTAATTGAAATACTGTCAACAGATGATATTTGCAAAATGTTATAAAATACGGTTGGGAAGATTTGTTCAGTCATTACATATTTACCATTATCAATAAATAGTTCAATAGAAGACCAATCAACTATAATTCTAATATCAACTTCTTTATCTAATACTTTATATGGGAATGTGTGCAAACTATCAGCAAATCGATTTTCAAAACCTACAAGACCAGATTTTCTTCTATCTAAACTCATTTCTTTTTTTGAAGGATCGATATAAAAAAGCAAATACTCATCTTTCCCATTCTTAAATTCCAACTGTATTCCCTTTGACAGATTAGTGATAAATTTTATTTCAGTTTGATTAAAATTTTGATGTTTAAGATTAAATGGGTTTTCAAGATTAATACACTTCTCTTCAAACACATTAGAAAGTTGATTGTTAAAAGAATCAATGACCTTACTCTCTAAAAAATAAACACCATCCTCAACGATTAATGATAATTCACGCGGTAAGGTCATTGAACCTCTCCAATTCTTTGTAGGAGTTTTCTGTCCGTAATACCAATTACTCATCCAACCTATAAATATTCGTTTTTCATTTGGAGTATTATTATAAGTTACTCCAGCATAATTGTCAGCACCTACATCAATCCATTTGATGTCATCATGATCAGCTACAAACCTTTTTCCATCAAAATTACCTATAAAATATTGAGTGCCTGAGCCTCCATTTGGTGCTCCCGGATTAATACTTATTAAAAGTATCCATTTTTCCTCACCTGTATCTTTAACTTTTAATTTAAACAGATCTGGACATTCCCAAACACCTCCATGCGCTCCAACTTCTTTACCAAAATCACTTAAATATGTCCAGTTTTTTAAATTGTCAGATTTGTAAAATTTAGTATGATCACCTGCCACCAATATCATGATCCATTGCTTAGTCTCATCATACCAAAATACTTTTGGATCTCTAAAATCTTTAATATCTGCGTTTTTTAATACCGGATTTGCATCATATTTGATCCAAGTATCGCCATTATCTAAACTAAAAGCAATTCCTTGAGTTTGGTGATATGTTCTTCCTCCTTTTTCTCCTTCTATTAAATGATAAGTAAAAATTGCTACTAAAGGAGGATTATCTTCACTCCCTAAACCACTTGAATTCGTAATATCCAATACTATACTACCAGAAAAAATATCTCCAAGTTCATCAGGAAAAATCGCTATTGGTTTATGTTTCCAAGTAATCAAATCTTCACTTATTGCATGTCCCCAATGCATTGGACCCCAAACGGTATCTTCTGGATGATATTGATAGAATAAATGATAAATTCCGTCATTATAAACTAAACCATTAGGGTCGTTCATCCATTTCTCTTTAGGAGAAAAATGAAATTGAGGCCTAAATTGTTCATGATAATTATCCATAATTAATTCAATCTATTTAATTCTGTTTTAAATGTAATTTTACCAGAGGTAAATCATTCGACAATAATAAACAAATTTATGTTACTTATATTTCCTCTAAAAAAGTATTTACCAAATTGGTCAAAGAACTCTCTTAACACTTTTTTTCATTTTGTCGATTGTAAGTTTGAAATGAAAAAAATTATGTAGGTTTGTTCAATTGACCCAACTAAATTATCATGAAAAACTTAGGAATAAAACTATCATTATTTATAAATTATTTTGTTTTTGCTATACTACTAAATAGTGTCGGTATTGTAATTCTTAAATCACAAAATAACTACGGTGTTGATGAAGTTCAAGCCAGTATTCTTGAAGCTTTTAAAGATTTGCCAATTGCTATTGTTTCATTTTTCATTGCTTCCTTTTTACCTAGACTAGGCTATAAAAAAGCAATGCTTATTGGATTAGGTATTGTTTCCGTTGCCTGTATATCTATGTTTTATGGTAATTCGTTCAACTCAGCAAAAATATTATTTGCTGCAGTTGGTGTTTCTTTTGCATTGATAAAAGTTTCTGTATACTCAATGATTGGGATGGTGACATCTGGAGAAAAGGAACATAATAGTTTTATGAGTAGTATTGAAGGCGTTTTTATGATAGGAATTGCCCTGGCCTATTTTCTATTTCCGGCATTTAATACAGAAGACCAGCCGGATTCTTGGTTAAATGTATATTGGTTATTGGCAGGTCTTTCTATACTTTCATTCATATTTCTTTTGTTTACAAAATTTGAAACTGAAGCTGAAGTGCCAGGTACAAATGTATTGGATGATTTTAAACAGATGTTTCGTTTATTATCTAAAATTCTTATCGTAGTATTTGTAATCAGCGCATTTTTATTTGTGATGATAGAACAAGGCATCATGACATGGCTACCATCTTTTAATGATAAAGTATTAAACCTTCCAGAAAATGTGAGTATTATGATGGCTAGTATTTTAGCTATTTGTCTAGCAATAGGAAGGCTTCTTGCTGGTATTATCACACGAAAAATTAATTGGATCTGGGTATTATCAATTTGTACTATCATTGCAATGTTAATTGTGGTTTTTGTTTTACCCAGAACATTAGATGTTAATGTTGGAAAAATAGATAGTATAAAGGATATACCTCTGATAGGTTTTGCTTTTCCAATTATAGGGTTGTTTATTGCCCCTATTTATCCGCTTTTGAATTCTGTTGTGTTAAGTGCACTTCCAAAGAAATTACATAGCCCTATGACGGGTTTAATTGTTGTTTTTTCAGCATTAGGTGGTACTTTAGGCTCAAGAATTATTGGTTGGCTTTTTAAAAATCAAGGGTCTGAAAATGCATTTTATTATACACTTATTCCAATGAGTCTATTAATGGTATCTTACCTTATTCTAAAAAAATTAACTTCTGAAAATGCTATTAAAGCTTAATATATATCAAACTATTTCTCACCTTCTCGCTCAAGAAGATACTGACGGCGATAAAAAAATTACGATTGAAGATAAAGGTCCGAAATTATTTATTTTAAAAGACTTAGATGGAGAAAAAGAAATTACGATTAAAGGTACTTTTCACTTATCAAATCTTTTACAGGAATTAATTTTAGCTAAAGAAAAAAATAGTAATATCATTGATACTGATACTATTTTTGAAAAACCTATAGATAGGTTAAGACGTATGATTGAATATTATTATTGGGATGGGCTGACACGTACAATCGACAAAAAAGGATTAGCCAAAGTAGTTTATGATGAGAAATCGCTATCAAACAAACAACGAATTTATATTCCATACAATGACGTCAAAGCATACTCTTATTTTAAAGAGTTAGAAGTTTCTATCAAGAATTTAGAAGTAATAAGATTACCAGAATCAATTACTCCTGAATATGTATTGAGTATTAATGATAAACCCGGCATACTCTCCTTAAAACTAGAAAAAAAAGATGGAAAAATCAATGGGGTACCATTTGTAGTGCCTGGAGGAAGATTTAACGAAATGTATGGTTGGGATAGTTACTTTGAAGCTATTGGATTACTACTTGGTCCAAAAAAAGAATTAGCCAAAACCATGGCTGATAATTTTCAACACGAAATTGAACACTATGGTAAAATTTTAAATGCTAACAGAACCTATTACTTGACAAGAACTCAACCACCATTTTATAGCTCATTAATAAGAGAAATATTTGAAAAAAAAGTAAAAAATGCTGATATTAATTGGCTAAATAGTCACTTAACAACGGCAATTAAGGAATATGAAACCGTTTGGATGGTATCTGGAAAAAGGCTAACAAAAACTGGATTGAACAGATACTTAGCAGAAGGAATTGGTTTACCTCCCGAAGTAGAAGAGGGTCATTATAATGAAATTTTAAGACCTCATGCCAGAAAAGCTAATATGTCTATTAAAGATTATGAAAAAGGTTATTATAAAAGAGAAATAATTAATAAAACCTTAGATGATTATTTTGTTCATGACAGAAGTGTAAGAGAAAACGGACATGATACTTCATATCGTTTAGAAGGCAATTGTGCACACTTAAACTGTGTTGATCTAAATTCGTTCTTATATAAATATGAAAAAGACTTTGCATATCTCATTAAAAATTATTTTGGTGATACTTTTGAAACTACAGATGGAAGAAATTTAACAAGTGAATATTGGAATCAAAAAGCCGACATCAGGAAAAAGTTAATGTTTCAATATTTATGGAATGAAGCTGATGGTATTTTTTATGACTATGATATTATAACAAAAAAACAAGTTCCTTTTGTTTCTGCAACTTCATTACTCCCGTTATGGGCAGAAATTGCTGATAAGCATCAAGCAGAGCAAATGATTTCTAATACATTATCTAAATTAATTTGTTTAGGTGGTGTGGCTGGCTGTACTGAAGAAGCCAGAGGTGAAATTTCAAAACATCGACCAGCTCGTCAATGGGATTATCCCAATGGATGGGCACCACATCAAATGATGATTTGGAAAGGTCTTCTAAATTATGGGTATTCTAAAAAAGCACATGAACTAATTTATAGATGGATATGGATGATTACTATAAATGCCGTAAACTATAATGGTACAATACCAGAAAAATATGATGTTGTCAGTGCTACTCATAAAGTATTTGCTGAATATGGTAATGTGGGTACAAACTTTGAATACATAACACGTGAAGGGTTTGGTTGGATGAATGCATCTTATCTTTATGGTTTAAGTATATTACCAAATAAATTTAAGAATCAAATAAATCAATTAGTAAATCCAAATATTGTATTTTAGTAAATAAATGAATTCGTCTTGACTTTTTATCTATTAGATTGTTGCTGATTTAACGTCAAAGCGTGTAACTTTACGATGTGAAATGTAAGACTTGTTAAGTTTTTGAATTTAAACTGTATGAATAAATGCGAGTAGAAAAGATCTTTGATGATTCAGGGGTCTTTTTATTTCTTATCTTAATTTTAAAATTAGTAATTAGTAAACTTCTTTTTAAATCAATCATGTTTTTATAATTTTTTGATTGGTCTATGTAAATAATATGGATACAGAAATTGTGTTTAATAGTTAAAATGTAAACTACACAAACCTTTTATAACATAGTTCTTTTTAATTAGAAGTGTATCATTATGTCTCTATAAAATACGTAAGTAAGACATGAAAGAGAGGTTGTATAAATTTCTAGAATATTGTAGTCATTTAAATTTGTCAATAGTTAAATTTAATTACCTTTACGTCAACTTAATTTAAGTTATTATCAAATAAAAGTTATCTATTCGGTTACCTCGAAAATTGAAAGATTCTTGAGGTATTGTAAATAAAGAGATAGGATGAACATGGTATAATCCTGCCATCCCGACGAACCTAATAATAGGTCAAACTAAAATACTGCTAATCGTATGATTTTTAGTGTTTTAATTTTTTATGATAGTATTTAATATCATTTATAACCATATATTAGGTGTGCAACCCTTTTGTCAAATTATTGTAGCTTTATAGAACTTTTAGAAGTAGTTGCCTTTCGTCTTTACAAACCTTATACGTTTAACTAAAGACATCTAAGATACAGACAAACAACACATTTACTATGATTTTCTTTACTAGAAAGTCTCGGAGTAACGCTCAAAAGTTATCTATTCACGTTTACTGTAGACGGGAAACGTTCTGAAATTAGTTTAAAAAGATGTGTATCGGTGTGCAATTGGGACTCTTCTAAGAGAAGGGCAAGAGGTTCTACTCAAAATATTAGAATTCTTAATACTTATTTAGACCACGTTTATAGACAGTTATTGGATTGCCATAAAATTACTGGAAGAATTTAAAGTTATTTTTAAAAGGATTGGTTCTGAAAAGTTCATAGCAAATTTTTTCAATATTTATAGAGCTTATGGTAAGTTTTACTGTAAACTATATTTTTCAGATTTGTGTAAAAATTATTGTATATAGTTCAAAATTAATATTTTGCGAAGCAAAAAACACAATAGTAGTATCGCTTTAGCGTGCTATCCTCTCGCTTTCCCCCACTTAGTTCTGTATTAATAGTTTTTATAGATATTTTTTATGGCAAAAAGTTCTACTAATCGGTAACTTTTTATCAGAGGAAAACTCTTTTGGATTCTTTATAAAAAAATATAATAGACTAGAGATTAAAAAATGAGACTATTTGTTTGTGTCAATAATTCATAGGATTGAAGATTACAAAAAGGGATAAAATATAATTCTATGCTAATCTAAAAATTAGTAGATTTAGCACATCCTATTTTGCCTATATTAAAAATCTGCAAATTATAATTTATGAATTCTACCAATAAATATCTTCTTACCTTATTTTGTCTTTTGTTCTTTACTCTAAACATACAATCTCAAAATACTGCTATTGATAGTCTAAAAAACAAAGTGTTACTTCATACACAAAAAGACACAATAAGAGTAAAGCTATTAAATGACATAGCGTTTTTGTATTACAAAAAAGATATTGCAAAAGCTATAGCATATATAAGAGAGTCTGAAACACTTACTGAAGCAATAGGTTTTAAAAAAGGGAAAGGAAAAAGTTTATATATAAAAGGAATAATCCAAACAGCACAATCAAATTTTGACCAAGCTATTAATTTATATGAAACTATTGATTTTAAAATAGGGATTTCAGAATGCTATAATGGCATGGGAATAACCGCTTATTACAAGAGTGATTATAAGCAATCTATAGCATATCATAAAAAAGCAGTTGGGGTTGATATATTGATAATGAAAAAGGGATTGCTACTAGTTTAAAGTACATAGGGTATGCCTATTCAGGCCTAGGTAATTATGAGGAAGCGATTATATATTATAATAGAGGCCTCGGGATTAATGTGAAAACAAAGTGGTTACACAGGTTCTCAATTTTATAATTTAATTTATCCGCCTGAGGCGGATTACTAAAATTTAAACATATGAAAAAAATAGTTTATATATTATTTTTCCTGCTACTTATAGTTGCTTGTGCTCCAACTAAGATTGCTTGTGTAGGTGATAGTATTACCTATGGTTCAGGAATTATAGATAGAGATTCGCTCGCATATCCACAACAAATGCAAAGCATGCTAGGTGAAAAATACAAGATACAAAATTTTGGTGTCAGCGGAGCCACCATGCTCAAAAAAGGAAATAAATCCTACTGGAATCAACCAGAATACCAGCAGTCTTTAAATTTTAAGCCTAAAATTATTGTACTACTGTTAGGCACAAATGATTCTAAACCTATAAATTGGGATACCTATAAAGATGAATTTGAAAAAGATTACAATGAGATGATTTCTAATTTTCAACAGTTGAAATCAAAACCTAAAATATATATTGGCTTACCTCCGCCTGTGATTAAAAACAGATGGGGAATTCAAAAAGAAATAGTTGAAGGTGAACTAATGGAAATTCTTAAAAAAATAGCAATAAAAAACAACTTAGAATTGATTGATTTTTATAGTATCCTAGAAGATATGAATGAAATGATTCCTGATAATATCCATCCGAATGCAGATGGAGCAAAAAGAATGGCAATAGTTGCAGTTTCAAAAATAGTAACAACCTCAAAATAATTCCTCTAAAATGAAAAAAATAACCATACTCTTAGTATTACTTATTACTTGTTCAGTAGTCTCACAAAACATTGATAAAAAATTGGTCGAACTTGGTATTGAGTTGCCAAAAACTCCTAAACCTCTAGCCAATTATGTAAATGCCGTTAGGGTTGATAATACTATTTATTTATCAGGTAAAGGTCCACGTAAAGCAGACGGCACATTTATTACCGGAAAAGTTGGTAAAGATATGACTGTTGAAGAAGCACAACAAGCAGCAAGGTTAGTAGGTATCAACCAATTGGCCGCTTTAAAAAAATTTATTGGAAATTTAGACAAAGTAAAAAGAATTGTAAAAGTATTGGGTATGGTTAACTGCACTACTGACTTTACTCAACAACCAACAGTCATTAATGGATTTTCTGATCTAATGGTTGAAGTTTTTGGTGAAAAAGGAAGACATGCCAGAAGTGCAGTAGGTATGGGTTCTCTACCTGCTAATATTCCGGTTGAAATAGAAATGATTGTTGAAATAGAAGAGTAAACAAATAAAATTCACTTGCTTTATTATACAGGTTATTATTATATTAAAGCAACCCGTTGTGCATTTTGAGCTTTTAGGTTTATCTCAATATCAAGTTCGAGTGATCCGCCAGAGGCAGATTGTATCGAGAACCATTCTTAATAAGAAATTTCTATTCTCGATACTAATTTTTATGCCAAAATAGGCAAAAAATTCATTAGAATTGACGAAATTTCACGCAAAATGCACAACGGGTTAAAGCACTAATCAGGTATGTAAAACTTAACCAATAAAATCAAAAACAATCAACAATGAGCAAATCATCAGACAAAAAAATTAATATTTATTTTATTACCATCATTATAACACTAGGCGGTCTACTATTTGGTTATGATACAGGAGTGATTAATGGTACTCAGTTTTATTTTTCTAAATATTTTGAATTGACAGGGTTTTGGAAAGGTTTTGTTGTAAGTAGTGCATTAATAGCAGCATTTTTCGGAGCTTTAGTTTCTGGAGTTTTAAGCAAAGGTATTGGTAGAAAAAATTCATTAATTATTTCGGCTATCCTATTTGCTATTTCAGCATGGGGTTCTGGTTTACCTAGTATATTACCAGAATCAATTCCGTTATTAGTATTTTTTAGAATACTTGGTGGTATCGCTATTGGAATCGCTTCAATGAATGCGCCCATGTATATTGCTGAAATTGCACCAGCAGAAAAAAGAGGAAATTTGGTAACTTTTTATCAATTGGCTATTGTTATTGGGTTTTTTGTAGTTTTCTTAGCCACTTACTTTATTGGAAATGATCTAAGTGAAGCTGAAAACATACAGTTTGGTTGGAGGCAAATGTTTTGGTCTGAATTGATTCCTTCTGGGATGTTTTTAGTAGGATTGTATTTTGTGCCTAAAAGTCCGCGTTGGTTAATGACCAAAGGAAAAGAAGAGGAAGCATTAAACATTCTGACCAGAATTCATGGTGAAGAAATTGCAGCTAAAGAGATTATTGAAATTAGAGATTCTATACAAAGTGAATCTGTAAAAGATAAAGTATCTCTTTTTGTTAAACCATTATTAGCAATTGTTATTATTGGGTCTATACTATCAATACTTCAACAGTTTACAGGTATTAATGCCGTATTATATTATGGTGCAGATATTTTTGAACAAGCTCTAGGTTTTGGAAAAGACGATATTTTAAAGCAACAAATTTTACTAGCCACAGTTAATCTAGTATTTACATTTATAGCCATGGCTACTGTAGATAAATTAGGAAGAAAACCTCTATTAACTATTGGAGGATTTGGAATGCTTATTGGATTTCTAATGATGGGATTCACCTTATACACTAGTGACTATTCAAATGTAAATGCTGCTGGCTTACCGGCACTTTCTTCTTCTGAAGGAATGGTAAGTTTAATAGGTGTACTTATTTTTATAGCTTCTTTTGCAATGTCAATGGGACCGGTAGTTTGGGTAATTTTATCTGAAATATTTCCCAATAGAGTTAGAAGTATTGCCATGTCTATTGCAGTTGCTGCTCAATGGCTAGCCAATTATGTTGTTTCGTTTTCTTTCCCTTTAGTGGTTGAAAGTGATATCAATAAACTACACCTTAATGGAGGAATATGGAATAATTCATTACCCTATTTTATCTTTTCAGGATTTATAATAATAATAATTGTTTTCGTATGGAAATTTATCCCTGAAACCAAAGGAAAAACATTAGAAGAAATGGAAACTTTGTTTGAAAAATAATTACTATTCTATAATCTTTAACGGTAGTAATGGAGAAAAAAAAATAACAGTAAAAGACTTAGCCAAAATAATAGGTCTGATTTTGAACAAAAAGTTATAAAATCTACATTGGTTGAACGTAACTCTACCAAATAAAAAATTGTAGTAAATTTGGAGATTCTTCTAGATGATTTTTTGGATTAAAAATTTAATTATTATATTTCGGGGTGTAGCTTAGTCCGGTTTAAAGTGCTGGTCTGGGGGACCAGAGATCGGAGGTTCGAATCCTCTCACCCCGACAAAGGTCATATTATATGACATCAATTAAATGTTAATTTAATGATTATTAGACATTTAATGTTTTTTGATTTCATATGATATGCTTTAATCTTGAAAAAAAAGTTACCTATTCGGTTACCTGATCGTTTATCTTTTTTTTCGTATCTTTTATTTCAGAAAGCAAGGCTTTCTATGTGATTTGACTTTCGTTAAGGATTATTTATTCACTTAAACGAAAGAAAAATGAAAACTTCAAAAACATTCAAAATTCTAATTTGGCAAAATACTGCCAAGAGAAAAAACAATCTTGCGCCTATTTATGCAAGAATTACGGTCAATGGTAAACGAGCTGAAATCAGTTTAGGTACAACATACGCTATTGATTTCTGGGATAGTAAAATGAGTAGAGCAATCGGAAGAAGTGCTACTGCAAGAGTACTTAACGAAGAATTAGATACTATCCATACCGACATTACAAATTCTTATAAAGAACTTCTAAAGGAGGGCAAGCATATAACTGCACAATTAATAAAAGCTAGGTATTTAAAATTGGATAATAATCAAATGACATTACTCAAGTTAGATACCTATCATGCTTCTAAAATGGAAGGTGTTTTGGCAAAAGGAACTCTTAAGAATTATAAAGCTACCACAAAATACATAACTGCTTTTTTGAATAAAAAGCTGAAAACGCCTGATATATCCTTACAGTATATTCGCTATAATTTTATTTTGGAATTTGAGCAATTTCTAAGAAATAAAAATAATAATATCAGTATACAATCATTGAATAATAATGGTATTATGAAGCATTTAGAGCGTCTTAATAAATTGATGAATCTAGCTGTAAAGCTAGAATGGATAGAAAAGAATCCCTTTTTGAATTATGATGTAAAATATAATAAATATGACAGACCTTTTTCATCTGCTATTGAATTACGACAATTGGAAGAAGTGGAATTGCATGAGAAAAAGCATGTGTTAGTTAGGGATATATTTATTTTTGCATGTTATACTGGACTCTCTTATATCGACTTAAAGAATCTTACAAAGGATAATGTTGTTTACGGAATTGATGGTAAGAAATGGCTTTATCTTTATAGAGAAAAAAGTACCATTCCTGTTAAGATTCCATTATTACGTAAGGCATTAAACATTATAGAAAAGTATCATGATTATGATATTACAAATAGATTACTTCCTGTGTACTCAAATCATAAAATGAATACCTATATAAAAGAGGTTGCAACAATTTGTGAAATAACTAAAAATCTCACTTGTCATGTAGCGCGTCATACATTTGCTACTACAGTTGCACTATCTAATGGTGTACCTATTAAAACGCTATCAAAGTTACTTGGTCATAGTAAACTTTCTACAACCCAAATATATGCTAGAGTTCTTGACGATAAAATAGGAAAAGATATTTCTAAGTTACAAGATGTACTAAATAATGATGAAAGAAGTGCATCATAATAGTGAAATTATTGAAGATAATTAAAAAATTGCTGTTTAAGGCTGTTTTTTACTTTATCGAATTAAAATCTAAATATGATTGGTTTGTAGTTTGTATACTGAAAGTTAAATCACATTGAAAGGCTGTCATGAGGCTTATGTTTCATTGACAGTCTTTTTTATTATTATCATTAAAATAACTTTTCCATTTTTTAATTTACTACACCATTTATTAACGTTTCCATAGTGTCAAAAATATAGTGATTCTCAAAAAAGGGGGAAAAACCCCCTGAAAAAAGGGGAAAAATCCCATTGATATATCAACATTTGTTGCATAACTTTCAAACTTGAATATTTCTTTAATATAATTAACTTCTTAGCCAAATGACTACACATAATATATGCTGGTGGAATCTTGAAAATTTATTCGATATTGAAAATTCCCCAAGAAGAAGTGATCTTCTCAATAAAACTCTAAAAAAGGAGTTAAAAGGTTGGTCACAGAGCATCCTCAATAAAAAAATTAATAATCTTACTTCAGTTATATCCAAAATAAACAATGGAAAAGGTCCAGATATCTTAGGTGTTTGTGAGGTTGAAAATGGTCATGTGTTAAAACTATTAACGGGAAAGTTAAATTCTCAATTAGCGAGAAATTATACTTTCTCAATTATCGAAGGTGAAGACAAAAGAGGTATAGACACTGCACTTATTTATGATGACAATATCTACACACAGAACCCTGAAACTTTTACCTTAAGAATTTCAAAAAGAAATACTACAAGAGATTTATTCCAAGTTCAATTAACAACTAGTTCGGGAAATCTTCTTGTATTAATCCTTAACCACTGGCCATCTAGATCTGGTGGAGTTTATCAGTCTGAACCCTATAGAATTATGGTTGCCGAAAATTTAGCCTTTTGGGTCAAACGCATACATGAAGAATTAGGAGATGATACATCTATATTGTTAATGGGTGATTTTAATGATAATCCTTTTGATCGATCAATGACAAATTATTTACAATCTACGAATACTAAAAGGAAGGTAATGAATGCAAAAAATCACTATTTCTATAACTTAATGTTCGAATTTATGGATAGTGGAGTTGGAACTTATGTCTTTGGTAGTGAAGTAAATATATTAGATCAATTTCTTGCATCTAAAAGCATACTTAGCCAAAGTAACTCACATCCATTTAAAATTGATTCTGTGAGAATAATTGATTTTCCTGAAATGGTGAAAGGAGTTTATAAAAAAGCCATTAGGTTTTCAAGACCAACAAAAAAGGACTTTGATAAAGATGGGTTTAGTGATCATTTACCCATTAATTTGATTCTAAAAGAGTCATAAATAAAAACCAATCCGATAAAATGTAAATAAATGTCGTTAAATATTCCTAAAGCCCCATTAGAAAAATTACTTTGTTACTTTTAAAAATAATGAAGCGCATTCTCTTTGACAGTTAATATTTCTATTAATTTTCAAATATTGATTTTACTTCTCTATGAATTCTTTTAAAATTATCTTGTAATTCATCTTTTGTTTTGGCTATCAGCTTTGGCAATGCTTTAGATATCTTAGGAAGTTTAAATTGCACTTTTTTATCCTTCCCATCAAAGAAAACTACAAACTCACCTTGTTGTAAACCATAGAAAGCATCTGCGCGAGTTTTAGCAACTTCCTTCTCCCCTTGTGTCACTCTGGTGTCAAAATTTAGATTGAAACCTTTATTGATACTTCTTGTTTTTTTCTTTACAATTTCAAAAAAACGTTCATAGTATTTAGCGGTATCAGGATCGTTGGCTTT